>Ga0308009_10000221_pt1 | contig 47258 bp, 58 predicted proteins | sample Neamet127_FD_203134 | JGI IMG/M metagenome (GOLD analysis project Ga0308009, IMG submission 203134) | Marine microbial communities from water near the shore, Antarctic Ocean - #127 | ecosystem: Environmental > Aquatic > Marine > Unclassified | place: Southern Ocean | collected 2014-07-24 | reverse complement strand
TCCGCTTCGCTGGCGCGTAAAGTCCCAGAAGGATGGTTGTGACAAAGTATGAGTCCAGTTGAATTCAGCTCTAAGGCTCTTTTCAAAAGCAATCGTACATCAACAAGGGTAGCCGTTATTCCTCCTTTACTGAGATTCAGCTTTGCTAAAACCTTATTCGCGTTATTTAAATAAAGCACCCAAAATTGTTCAAGCTCTAAATCTTCTAATAAAGGTTTCATTAGATCATACGCATCCTTACTAGAAGAAACTACCGCTCTTTGTTCAGCCTCACTTAACCTACGCCTTCTACCTAACTCTAAGGCAGCCATAAGTGTAATTGCTTTAGTATTCCCAATACCTTTTACAGAAATGAAATCGTTTATGTTCATTTTTGCTAAAGAGGAAAGATTGTCGTTAGCAAGTAACATAATATCTCTTGCTACAACCAAAGCAGATCTATCTCGGGTTCCAGAACGGATTAGAATAGCGATTAATTCGGTATCGCTTAATGTCTCTTTTCCTTTTTGGATGAATTTTTCGCGTGGTCGATCATTTACCGACCAGGACTTAATAGAATTAGTATACATAGTTTTATTATTTTATTATAAAACTAAATATACGAAAAAAGCCTTCCCGTAAAGGAAGGCTTCTAAACTTTAATGAAAGCTTACAACTAAAGTGCAGCGATCTTTTTAGCTAACTTAGATTTTAAGTTTGCAGCTTTATTTTTGTGAATTGTACCACGTTTTGCAAGCTTGTCGATTTTAGCGACAAGACTTGGCATTGCTGCTACTGCAGTTGCTTTATCTTCTTCAAGACGTAAGTCTTTTAAAGAGTTACGCATTGTCTTGTGATAATACTTGTTGTTAAGAGCCTTCGGCTTATCTGAGCGAATTCTTCTTAATGTTGATTTATGATTAGCCATAATCTTCTACTTAGCTGTTACAATTTTTTTTTATAGTAGTCCGTAGGGGAATCGAACCCCTGTTGCATGGATGAAAACCATGAGTCCTAACCCCTAGACGAACGGACCTTGATCCTTTTAAGGGCTGCAAATTTAACAAGAAATTTTTAACCCACCAAGAATTTATAATAAAAGAACGTTTCTTTTGTAGTCCGTAGGGGAATCGAACCCCTGTTGCATGGATGAAAACCATGAGTCCTAACCCCTAGACGAACGGACCGTAGCAAAGCTTTTGCTTTAGCGAGTGCAAATGTAATAAAATTATGTGTGCTTAAAAATCTAAACACAAAAAAAAACATTCTTTTTTAGCACTATTTTACTCCTAAAGAAAACGAACATATTAACATGCTCGTTTTCTTTTACTTAGTAAGCCTTTGCAAATAACACACGCTTATTTGATGGAGCACCAGTAAGTATACACTTACCTACCTCCTCTTTAGCATCTAAAGGAATACACCTAATAGTTGCCTTGGTTAAATTCTTTATCTTCTCCTCCGTTTCTATTGTACCATCCCAATGACAAGACAGAAAACCTGTTTTAGTATCTAAGAGTTCTTTAAAAGAATCAAAATCGTTTACCTCTGTAATGTGCTCGTTTCTATAAGTAAGTGCTTTTGTAAATAAGTTTTCTTGAATCTCATCTAAAAGTGCCGGAATAGCAACTTCAACATCGTCCATTGCCATAAATTGCTTTTCAAGTAAATCTCTTCGAGCAACCTCAACAGTTCCGTTTTCTAGATCTTTAGGTCCTATAGCAATACGAACAGGAACCCCTTTCATTTCGTATTCATTAAATTTCCAACCTGGCTTATAGCTTGTACGGTTGTCGTATTTTACAGTAACACCTTTAGCTCTTAAAGCTTTCATTAACTCGTTGGCTTTTTCATCAATTTGCACCAACTGTTCATCATTGCGATGAATAGGTACAATTACAACTTGCCAAGGCGCTAAGTTTGGAGGTAAAACCAATCCTTTATCGTCAGAATGAGTCATAACTAAAGCACCCATTAATCGAGTAGAAACACCCCAAGAGGTGGCCCAAACATATTCTTGTTTACCTTCTTTAGGCTGAAACTTCACATCAAATGCTTTTGCAAAATTCTGACCTAAAAAATGAGATGTTCCAGCTTGTAATGCTTTACCATCTTGCATTAAAGCTTCAATACAATAAGTTTCTAAAGCTCCAGCAAAACGTTCAGACTCAGACTTAACACCTTTAATTACTGGCATCGCCATAAAGTTTTGAGCGAAATCTGCATATACATTACACATAAGCTCAGCTTCCACTAAAGCTTCTGCTTTGGTAGCATGTGCCGTATGACCTTCTTGCCACAAGAACTCAGCAGTTCTTAAAAACAATCGGGTTCTCATTTCCCAACGAACTACATTTGCCCACTGATTTATAAGTAAAGGTAAATCTCTATAAGACTGAATCCATTTTCTATATGTATCCCAAATGATTGTTTCCGAAGTAGGACGAACGATAAGTTCTTCCTCTAATTTAGCGTCAGGATCTACTATAACCCCCTTGCCATTTGGATCGTTTTTCAAACGATAATGAGTTACTACCGCACATTCTTTAGCGAAACCATCTACATGAGAAGCTTCTTTACTAAAGTATGATTTTGGAATAAACATAGGGAAATAGGCATTTACATGACCTGTTTCTTTAAATTTCTTATCGAGTTCGGCTTGCATTTTTTCCCAAATTGCGTAACCATAAGGTTTTATAACCATACAACCACGCACGCCTGAGTTTTCTGCTAAATCAGCCATTACGACTAATTCGTTATACCATTTGGAGTAATCTTCCGTTCTGCTAGTGAGTTTCTTTGCCATTTGTATCTAAAGAAATTGGAATAATATTTGCTAACTTAGCTTAATAATTAAGCATTGCAAATCTATGAAATAAAGGTTTACAATTAATTTCTTTACACATAAATCCATACATCTATTTACCATTAAATACTGGAGGACTGAAATATGAAAACTATTCTTAAAATTATTGTATTGTGCATCGCTTTTACTACAACGGTAGCAAAGGCTCAAGACACTCAAAAATGGTATGCTGACGACATCTACTACAGTGCATCAGAAAAAAGTATTAATTACCTCGAAGTAGTTACCTACACAGAAGACGACGAGACTGAATACGTCGATGATTTAGAAGATGATTATCAAGTAGACATGTCTTATTCTATGAGAATAAGTAGGTTTCATAGAGATTACTATGGTAGCTCTGTAAACTTTAATTACGGCTACTTTCACGACCCATATGGTTTTGAATACGGATTTGGATGTATGCCAAGCTATCAGCCCTACTACAACAACAATTGTTACAGCGGGTACTATAGTTACAACAACTGGTACAACCCTTGGAACTCTCCATGGTACAACAATCAATATGCTTGGAATAATCCTTATGACTACAACTATGGTTACGGATCTTATGGATACGGTTACTCGCCTTATTATTACGACAGCCCTTATGCATACACATCTAGTACTACATACGGACACAGAACAAGCTTAGGTAATAACATAACGCCAATTACAAACAGCGGTGGGCAAGTAATTGGAGGACGAAAAGAAGCAACTACTACAGACAGAGGTACATCAACAACGATTAACCGCAACGACTATAGTACTGATCTTAAAACGAAAGAATACAAACCACAACAATCAAAAAACTCGTACGATTACAAAACAAAGAGAAAAACGAATTCCTCTACCCGGGTTAAAACGGAGACAAAGACTACTAAAACGGTTACCAAGCCTAGCTATAAAAGACAATCTACAAATAAGAAATCCACTTACACACCGAGTAGAAACTCTAGCATTAATAGAACATCTAACACTAACCGATCGTCTTCTACACCAAGTAGAAGACCTAGATAAACAACTATGTTATACAGACTAAGTTTAGTTAGCGCCTTATTCTTCGGATTTACGATACAGGCACAAAACCATATTGATGCATTAAGGTACTCTCAAGAATCGCTTTGGGGCTCAGCTCGATATGTAGCGATGGGTGGCGCTTTTGGAGCTCTTGGCGCAAACGGAAACACTTCTAGTTCTAATCCTGCAGGAATAGCAACTTTTACTACAGGTCAATTTTCGGGGAGTTTTAATTTAAACGAATTAACCGCAAATGGATTTGACTCAGAATCTACGTTTAGCTCTGACTATTCATTTGCAAAAAAGAGCTCTGCTTCAATCCCTAATTTAAACTACATCAGCGCTAACATAATCGACCCAGAAATGGCCGGAGATTGGGATAGGATAAACTTCGGTATAGGCTATAATAAACTGGAAGATTACAATAAGTCTATTTATTTAGAAGGAACAGGTGGTAATAATTCACTTTCTAATCACATTTTGAGCGAAGCACAAGGATATACTTTCGATGATTTAAATACACTTGGACAGCTCGCTTATTATACTTATCTAATAGATACTACTGGGAGCGAACTTTCTTACAACAGCCCTTTGGAATCAATTATAGGAAGAACACAAACCTATAGAAGCTCTACATCTGGAAAGAAAAATGAATTCTATTTAAGTTTTGGAACTGCCTACCAAAACAAACTATTCATCGGTGCAACTTTAGGTTTTCCAAGTATAGACTATAGAGAAAAAATAACTATTTCAGAAGAGAATTTTATTTCGAGCATAAACACACCAATGCATTTAAAGGACTTCGAGTACACAACAAACTTAAATGTTGACGGTTCTGGAATAAATTTAAAATTGGGTTTAATCTATAAAATCAATGATGCTATTCGATATGGATTTGCATTACATACACCTACATATTACGAAATACACGAAGAATACTCTTCGTCTATGACCACAAACTTCAACGACTCTACACATACTGCAGAATCGTATTTAGGCTTATTTGACTACGAATTAAGCAGTCCTCTAAAAATAATCAACAGCATCTCATTTGTACTTAAAAAACGAGCAATAATAAGCTTAGAATATGAATACTTAGATTACTCAATGGCTAATATGAGTTCTAGTTTTTATAGTTTTGAAAATGAAAACACAACTATTGAAAATGCCTACGCAAGCGCAAGTAATATAAAAATTGGAACAGAACTACGTGTTCATCCACAACTTAGTTTACGTGCAGGTTATGCTTATTATGGGAGTCCATTAACCGACAGCCGTATGGACATGAGTAAAGAGTACTTAACTTGTGGTATGGGAATTAAAGTAAACCAATACTTTTTCGATTTAGCTATGGTCAAATCGCAAAGTCAAAACTTCCTAAACATTTACCCAAATTCAGAATCTGCTACACTGAATAATCAGAATAGTCAGTTCCTTATATCCGGTGGTTTTAAATTTTAAAACTATGAAGTACAAAAAAAGGGTTTCCATATGGAAACCCTTTTTTTTTTATATAAAATCGAAACTTATTCAGCTTCTTCAATTCCAGCCATAAGTTTATCAACCAATACACGACCACAGTGTTCGCATACGATAACCTTTTTACGAGCAGCAATATCCATTTGTCTCTGAGGTGGAACGCTGTTGAAACAACCTCCACAAGCATCTCTAAGAACAGGAACTACTGCAAGACCATTTCTTACAGAACCTCTCAAACGTTTGTAAGCATTAAGTAAACGATCGTCAATCACTTTTTCAGCAACAACAGATTCTTTACCTAACTTTTCTTCGTCTTTTTGAGTTTCAGCAATAATACCATCTAACTCAGCATTTTTAGCTGTTAAGTCTGCAGTACGATCAATCAAGCGCATTTCTGTACCCGATTTAGCTTCTGTTTTAGAAGAAATAGTCGCTTTTGCTTCTTTAATTCTCTTTTCAGCTAATTCAATTTCAAGATTTTGAAATTCAATTTCCTTATTTAAAGAATCAAACTCACGGTTGTTACGAATGTTCTTTAATTGCTCATCGTATTTTACAATTAGAGCTTTAGAATCTTTCATTAAAGACTCTTTTTCTTTTATTGAACCGTCGAACGTAGCTATCTCTTCACTGACATTAGCTACACGAGTTTGCAATCCTGCAATTTCGTCTTCTAAATCTTGAACTTCTAGTGGCAACTCACCACGTAAAATTTTAATCTTATCGATTTCAGTGTCTATAGATTGAAGTTTGTATAGAGCAATTAGCTTTTCTTCAACAGTAGATTGTTTTGCTTTAGCCATTTTTTATAGATAATTGATAGGATTGGTATTTACCTCTGATAAATGAATTGCAAATTTAGGGAATTTTTCGCTAAGAAAATCAGCAATTAAGTCCTTAGTATATTGTTCACTTTCATAATGGCCTACATCTGCAATTAGAATCTTATTTTCAGCATCAAAAAATTCGTGGTATTTAAAATCTCCTGTAATGAAAATATCAGCACCAGAGCGAATTGCAGCTTGTAACAAGAAGCTTCCAGAACCTCCACAAATAGCCACCTTTTTAATTTGTTTATTTACTACAGAAGTATAGCGTATTCCATCAGCTTTTAAATTGTTTTTTAATAATTTTAAAAAATCGAGTGGATTTTGAGGCTCAGGAATCTCAGCAATCATACCAGAACCAATGTTTTTATTTTCGTTATCGATTGTAAATACGCTGTAAGCGACTTCCTCATATGGATGGTGTTTTTTTAGAGTTGACAAAACCAAAGATTCCTTAAATGCAGGGAATACAATTTCTATACGTTCTTCTATAGGTTCCTCACGAATCCCTTTTTTGCCTAGTACAGGATTAGATTTTTCAGAACCTTTAAAGGTACCATTACCTGAAACAGAGAAACTAGATTCGCTGTATTCGGCAAAAGCACCTGCGCCAATTTTAAAAAGCTCATTACGTACAAACTCAGCATTCAGAGTAGGAACATAAGTTACTAACTGTTTTATAAGTCCTTTTTTAGGAACTAAAACCTGCGTATTTACTAGGCCAATTTTATCAGCCAACATTTTATTCACACCAGTATGGATATTGTCTAAATTGGTATGAATAGCATAGAGAGCGATGTCATTTTTGATTGCCTTTAATAGGGTTCGTTCTACATAAGATTTTCCTGTTAGACTTTTCAAGCCTTTAAAAACAATAGGATGATGGGAGACAATTACATTACATCCACGAGCAATAGCCTCGTCTACTACATCCTCCACACAGTCTAAACTAACCAAAACACCGGTAAGTTCTACTGAATCATCTCCTAGGATTAAACCACTATTATCATACGATTCTTGGTAGGCTAAAGGAGCCCATTCTTCTAAGCAGGAACAAAGTTCTTTTAATTTCATGAAATTAAATTTTAAGCAAAATAATGGATTTTTTCCAATAGCAGTCATCAATAGATTATGTATTTTCGAAAAATGAATTTCCTCAAAATCATATTAAGCCCTTTTTCTATCGTTTATAGTACCATAAACGCACTTAGAAACTCCTTTTTCGAACGGGGATTACTAAAGATTTACAAATCTTCGATCAAAGTTATTAGTGTGGGCAATATAAGTATGGGAGGCACAGGGAAAACTCCTCATGTAGCCTATATAATAAATTTACTAAAAAGCAGTAACACCGCTGTAATAAGTCGTGGATATGGACGGAAAGCACCTAACTTAATAGAAGGAGACTCTGCAATCCACACCGCTTCAGACTTAGGAGATGAACCTATGGAACTCCTGTCTAAATTTGAAGGAGCCAAATTTAAAATGATCTCCGAAGCAAACAGAACAAAAGCACTACACTATTTAGAGCGGCAGAAAACATTAACAGAATTTGCAATTTTAGACGATGGTTTTCAACACAGATATGTAGATCGAGATTTAAATATCTTATTGAGTGACTATAATAATTTGTTCTACAATGACTTTGTAGTGCCTCAAGGTACACTTCGAGAATCTCGACAAGGTGTAAAAAGAGCAGACCTCATCATTATCACTAAATGCAAACCAACAATTAGTGAATTAGAGAGGTCAGAAATTAAAAGTAAAATCTCTAAATTCACACAAGTACCAATCTGCTTTTCTACAATTAATTATAAAGGGTTTACAAATAAAAACGACAAATCAATTCAGCTGAATAAATCTTATTTACTGATTACAGGAATCGCTAAACCCCAATTAATTCACCAATATCTTTCAAGTCAAAATATTAACTTTGAAGCACTCACTTTCGGAGACCATCATGATTTCAGTACAAAAGAAATTGAGCGTATTGCAAAAAAAAGTAAGTTGTTTGATGGAATTATAACAACAGAAAAAGATTGGATGCGTCTTAAAGACACTGAACTACAAAACCATTCAAATAGAGAACTATTTAGATTAAATATTGAGGTAACAATCATTGGAGAACAAGACCGCATATTTTTTAACAAACAAATCACCAAACTTTAAACCTAGTAAAATGAAGAATTTACTTTACTTATTAATCAGTGTAATTAGCGTAAACAGTTATGCTCAATCTGGTGAAAACCTTGAGCTTATATACCACTGGAGCGATGACAATCTAGTCGGATCTGCTATGTACAACAACACTTACAATGAAGTTTGGGGCCTTGTAGTTAACAATAGAGAATTTGCAATTATAGGCTCTACTGCAGGAACACATATTTTCGATGTGACAGACCCGACAAATAGCGAGCAAGTACAATTTATAGCGGGTGAAGATTTCGGACCAGCAATTATACACAGAGATTACCATGATCGAAATGGTTACTTATATGCGGTAAGCGACGAAGGGAATAGCTCTTTACAGATTATAGACATACAACAATTACCCGATACAGCAATTGTAGTGTACGATTCGAATGCGTTAATTAAAAGCTCTCATAATATTTTTATAGATGAAAAACAGAACACATTATATGCATGTAATGTAAAAGTACCTGGTTCTGGATGGGGATCAACTTCTTTGGTTCTATTTGATATAAATGAGCCTGAAAATCCAGTTCATTTATTAGACTACGAAGTACCTGGAACAGGATATGGAGTACACGATATGTGGGTAAGAAACGATACAGCCTTTTTAAACAATGGTGGAGATGGATTATTTGTAGTGGATTTTACTGACTTAGAATCGCCACAACTTATTGGATCGTTAACAGAATACCCAGATAAAGGATACAATCATTCTGGCTGGCCAACTGCAGACATGAAAACCTATATTATGGCCGATGAAGATTGGGGATACGACATGAAGGTATTAGACATTAGTAATTTATCAGACATTAGTGTAACAACAACATTCAATCCAGAAGTTCACCCAAACTCAATAGCTCATAACCAAATTATAGAAGGTGATTTTGTTTATGTATCCTCATACCATGATGGACTTCAAGTATACAACATTTCAGACCCAGAGAACCCAACAAAGGCAGCCTCTTTCAGCACCTATTTACTTAACGATCACGGAAATACGTATCACGGTGCTTGGGGAGTATACCCATCTTTACCATCCGGAAATATTTTAGTATCAGACATGCAGTATGGACTATATGTTTTAGCTCCGAGTATAGGTTTTGGAACGGAAACAATTATTGATGATGAACTAATTATCTATCCTAATCCAGCACAAACAGAAATTAGATTCCAACTACTAGAAGGAGAAACAACACTTGTTATTTCTATCTTCGATTGTCAGGGTAAAGAAACTGTAAAAACAAACGTTTCCAGAGACAATAATTCGCTAGATATATCTAAATTAGAAACAGGGATTTACTTCGTAAAAGCACAAGGAAAAGAAACTGTTTACCAACAAAAACTAATCGTGCAATAAGCGACTCAATGCTCATTCACTTTTTGTATATTTACGCCCAAATTTCTGAGAATTATGTCGATTGATTATACGAAGTACGAAACAGTAATAGGGTTGGAAATTCACGTCCAATTAAACACGCTTAGTAAAGCGTATTGTTCGGATTCTACCATATATGGCTCAGCGCCAAACACACACGTAAGTCCTGTTTCTTTAGGGCATCCTGGAACTTTACCAGTATCGAATGCTAAAGTATTGGAGTCTGCTGTAAAATTAGGGATAGCCTTAAACTGCGATATTCGTGAACGAAATGAATATGCTAGAAAGAATTATTTCTACGCCGATTTACCTAAAGGGTATCAAATAACACAAGACAAAACCCCTATTTGCGATGGTGGATTTATTTTTGTTACAGACAAAGAAGGAAACCCAAAACGCATCGATCTTACCCGTATACACATGGAGGAAGATGCAGGAAAAAGTATTCACGACATAGATCCATTCGATTCTTTAATTGACCTTAACCGTGCAGGTGTCGCTTTATTAGAAATCGTAACCGAGCCTGTTTTACGCTCTGGAGAAGAAGCTTATAGCTTTGTAACTGAGATAAGGAAACTAGTACGCTATCTAGATATTTGTGATGGAAATATGGACGAAGGTTCTATGCGTTGCGATGCGAATATTTCTGTACGTTTAAAAGGTGAAACAGACTTAAGAAATCGTGTTGAGGTAAAGAACATGAACTCTATTAGAAATGTTCAGAAGGCTATAGAATTAGAAGTTAAAAGACAAATTGAGGTTTACGAAAACAACGGAGAGGTTGATCAAGAAACAAGAAACTTTAATGCCGCAAAAAACGAAACTTCCGTATTGCGTTCTAAAGAAGATGCACATGATTACCGATACTTTCCAGAACCAGACCTCTCTCCTATTCTAATTCCAGAAAGTTATATTACTGAAATAAAATCTGGTTTACCAGCACTACCAGAAGAGTTGTACGCTAAGTACACCAAAGAATACAGCTTATCGGATTACGATGCTCGAAACCTTACAGATACTAAAGGGATAGCCTTGTATTTTGAAGAAATCTTAAAAACGACCAAAGAATACAAGATGGCTGCCAACATCGTTATGGGACCTATAAAATCTCACCTTAACGAAAAGGCAATTGCGATAGATGCACTAAACATTGAAGCTTCAAGAATAAGTGAATTGATTAGCTTAATTAAAGAGGGTAAGATTTCGAGCTCCAAAGCGAGTAAAGAATTATTTCCTTTGATGGTAAAGCATCCAGAAATGAGTCCTTTAGAGTTAGCTGAAAACAATCAGCTTATTCAAGATTCCGATAGTGATGCAATTCTTGGATTCGTTAAAGAAGCGATTGCTAAATTCCCAGAAAAAGCAGAAGCTTATAAAGGCGGGAAAAAGAATCTACTAGGTTTGTTTATGGGAGAGGTAATGAAACTCTCTCGTGGTAAAGCAGACCCTAAATCTACCAATCAACTTTTAAGAGAAGAACTTGAAAAATAATTATATGCGAATTATAGTATCCCTTTTCGTACTAGTCACCATCTTGTTTTCTGCATGTCAATGTAAGATGCAAAGCCCGGAGGGTGACTTTTCTATTCATGCTGAAGTAGAAGGTGTAGACACTATTATATTTGAAAAAATAGAAGCAGAAAAACTATTACTTATAGATACTCTTTACGCAGTAGATGGTGAGTTTGTTGTGGCAAATACCTTAGAAGGTTCTGCATTTTTTTTATTGAGAACTGTAGAAGGTGAAGGGATAAATCTTTTAATTGAGAAAGGTGAAAAACTTGAAATTGGAGGAAGTAGAGAAGGATGGGGTACAAACTATACTGTTTCTGGATCTAAAGGATCTGATCTGATTTATGAGTTAAATAACAAACTAAATGCATTTGAAATAGTAATCGATGCTATTTACGAAGAAGCAAAACAGGCACAGAAAGAAGATTTTATTGCGATCCAAGAACGATTTAATTTCGCATTTGAGGAGCATACAAACTTTTTAAAATCTTTTATTGATACAAACATTCATTCAAAAGCTTCGATTCTTGCACTTTTTCAATCTGTGAAAGGCGAAAATGTACTGAATCTTCAAAGCGATTATGAGCACTACAAAAAAGTGAATGAAGCTTTTACAACTAATTGGCCAAACTCTTCACATAGTAAGTTAATAGCAAACATTTTAGATTTAGCATATGCTCCAGACTTCACAATGGAAGACCTAAATGGAGATTCTATATCACTTAGTGACTTTAAAGGACAACTAATTCTTTTGGACTTTTGGGCCTCTTGGTGTAAACCTTGCCGATTAGCAAATCCGAAACTAGTAAAACTCTATGAGGAGTTTAACGATAAGGGATTAGAAATAATTAGTATTTCTTTGGATGGATCTACACAACAAAGTACGGCAAAACAAGATTGGAAAAAAGCTGTAGAAACAGACAAACTTACTTGGCCACAAGTGAGTGAACTAAAAGGTTGGGCTTCTGAAGTTCGTAACTTATATAATTTCCGAAGCATTCCTTACACAGTGCTTATAGATGTTGACGGTAGAATTATCGGTCAAAATTTAGACGAGCACTCTCTTAATAATAAGATTTCTGAACTCTTAAAATAGGAGATGTCTACTAGAACTAAAATATATTTCGCATCCGACTTTCACCTAGGAGCTCCTAATTCTGAACAGAGCTTAGAAAGAGAACGCCTTATTATTTCATGGTTAAATGAAATTAAAACGGATGCTGCTGAAATTTATTTAGTAGGAGATATATTCGATTTTTGGTACGAATGGAAAAGTGCAGTACCTAGAGGATTTGTACGTATTTTAGGAAAGCTTGCAGAGATCTGTGACTCTGGAATTCCAGTGCACTTCTTTACTGGAAACCACGACTTGTGGACCTTCGGATACCTAGAAGAAGAAATAGGGATGAAGGTTTATAGGAATCCAATTCAAGTATCTCTTCAGGGGAAATCTTGTTATATAGGACATGGAGATGGACTAGGACCTGGAGACCGTAAATATAAGGCACTAAAAAAGGTGTTTACCTCAAACATATGTCAATGGTTATTCTCTAGACTACATCCTAATGCGTCTTTTGGAATGGCTAATTATTTTTCTAGTAAAAGCAGAATCACCAACAAGGAAAAAGATGCCATTTTTGATGGAGAAGAAAATGAATGGCTAGTAGATTACTCCAAAGAAATACTCAAAAAAACACATCACGACTATTTTATTTTTGGGCACAGACATCTTCCTTTGGACATAAAACTGTCTAACACAAGTAAGTATATTAATTTAGGAGAATGGGTAAACTACAACTCTTATGGAGTACTAGAGAATGGATTGTTAGAATTAAAGTTCTATCACTCTAACTATTCTAAAGCAATTAATAAATAGATCAATATTACTATTTACTCAATCGGATTATTAAATCTGCTAAGCGATTAGAATAGCCCATTTCATTATCATACCAAGCAACTACTTTCACCATTTTTCCGAGAACAGAAGTCAATTGAGAATCAAATAAGCAAGAAGCTTTATTTCCCAATACATCTACAGAAACAATTGGGTCTTCGGTATAGGCTACATAATTTTTGTGCGTGGTCTTAGAAGCAGCAAGAAACACTTGGTTAACCTCTGCTATAGTACAGTTCTTTTTAACGATAAAAGTCATGTCTGTTAAAGAACCATTTGGAACAGGAACCCGCATTCCGCAACCTCCTATTTCTAGGTGAGGGAAAATTTTGGTTAATGCTTTCGCGGCACCTGTAGTTGTCGGTATTATAGACAATGCACCTGCACGAGCCCTACGCAAATCTTTATGAGGAGAGTCGTGTAAACTTTGATCTTTTGTATAGGAATGAATCGTAGTAATATATGCCTGCTCTACTCCGAAATGAGCATCAATTAGTTGAACCAGTGGAGCCGCCGAATTAGTAGTACAAGAGGCATTAGATACTAAGGTGTCAGAGTCATTAAGGATTTCCTCATTAACTCCTAGAACAATCATTTTCACATCATTCCCTTTAGGAGAAGCTGCTAAAACAACCTTTTTTGCTCCAGCAATTTGATGTTTCAGTAAATCATTTTTCGATAAATAAATCCCTGTAGCCTCAACAACTATATCGCAATCGGACCAATTTAAGTCCTCTAATCGTTCTTCTTGGCTGTACCTAACAAGAGAATCATCAATTTTTATAGCATTTGAAATTGCAGAAATTTCAGCATCAAAAACTCCATGAATAGAATCGTACTTTAGTAGGTGAGCCAAAACCTCAGCATCTGCAACATCATTTATCGCGACAACTTGAATATCTTCTCTATTGTACAGAACACGAAAAAGTGCTCTTCCAATTCTACCAAATCCGTTGATTCCTACTTTTATAGTCTTCATAATTATAAGCTAAAAAAAAGAGGCATTAGCCTCTTTCCTTATTTTAAATGTTTTTCTGCTTTATAAGATGATCGTACTAAAGGACCACTTTCTACATATTGTATTCCCAACTCTAAGCCTATTACTTTATACTTAGCAAATTGCTCTGGTGTCACAAAATCTTGCACAGGTAAATGTTTAGTTGTTGGTTGTAAGTACTGCCCTAAAGTAAGCACATCTAAACCTACAGCAACTAAATCTTTCATAGCCTCAATAACTTCAGCTTCTGTTTCTCCTAAACCTAGCATAATACCAGTTTTGGTACGCATCCCTCCTTCTTTAAGGTATTTTAAGACTTCTAAAGAACGTTCATAACGAGCTTGTATTCTTACGGAGCGAGTTAACCTTTTTACAGTTTCCATATTATGAGAAACGACTTCTGGAGCCACATCAATAATACGTTGTACCTGATCCATATTCCCTTTAAAATCTGGAATTAAAGTCTCCATTGTGGTCGTAGGACTAACTCTACGGATTGCTTTTACAGTGTCTGCCCAAATAATAGAGCCACCATCTTTTAAGTCATCTCTATCAACAGAGGTAACAACAGCATGTTTTACTTCCATTAACTTTACAGAACGGGCGACCCTTTCTGGTTCAGACCAATCTACTGCTAAAGGTTTCCCAGTAGAAACAGCACAAAAGCCACAAGAGCGGGTACATATATTTCCAAGTATCATAAAGGTCGCTGTACCAGCTCCCCAACACTCGCCCATATTCGGACAATTACCACTTTCGCAAATGGTATGGAGTTTATGACTAGAAACCAACTTACGCACCTTCTTATAGTTCTCACCAGTAGGAAGTTTTACACGTAACCACTTCGGTTTTCCTTGTCTTTTTTCTTTTTTATCTGTGGTATTTTCTATTGCCATAACCTAGGTATTAACAGCTTCAAATTAAGCTATAAACTTAATATTACTTATTAAAGCAGTTCTTTTATCGCATCAATACTGATGGAATTATGAGAAGTATTATAAGTACATATCCCATCTTGAATAAATAATAATTGTGGAGACTGGTGTTGTACATTAAAGTCTGTAGCTAATTGACCTGATATAGTTCGATAAGCAATAAGGTCTAAATAAAAAGCCACAACCCCTTCAAGATTATATGATCGCTCAAACCTACTTTTAGCCATACTAGATATAGAACATCGAGTACTGTGTTTAAACACAAGAAAAGGCTCAGAGTTTTCTAGAGCCTTTTGTATCTGAGAATAGTCTGTTAGAGCCACCCAATTCATTACGAATTAATTTGAGGAGTTTCTACTTGAGCTACACCTGGACAATTAGATGTTACACAGCACGATTGAGCAGCAATAGCTACAATAAATAAAGCGGCAATAAATACAAGCTTTTTCATGATTTCGGTTTTAATGTTGTGCAAAAATACAAAATTATATCTTGCAAACAGAATGCCGACATACGTCAATAATAAGTTAAATTTGGATATGAAAATAGTGTAGAAAAGGATAAGTATCTACACAATAAAAGTAATAAAACGCTTATTTTTGAATGATGAAGAAAAGTCTACCTTCTTGCTGGAAAAAACTATTGAATAGTGAACTTGAAAATGATAATTTCAAAGATCTTTGTTCTTTTGTAGAAGATGAACGAAATAAAAATACAGTATTCCCTCCAAAGGATTTGTGTTTTGCAGCATTCGAGAGCACACCTTTAGACAAAGTTAAGGTCATTATTCTCGGACAAGACCCTTACCATAACCATGGGCAGGCAAATGGATTAAGCTTTTCTGTTGCAAATGGCGTTAAAGTGCCACCATCGTTAAGGAATATTTACAAGGAACTTCAAAGCGATCTTGGATATGAAATTCCGATTACTGGAAATCTACAATCTTGGGCTTTTCAAGGAGTACTTTTACTAAATGCAACACTAAGTGTAAAAGCACATAGTCCAGGTTCTCATCAAAAAAAAGGTTGGGAACAATTTACAGATTACGTAATAAATCAGCTTTCGAATAACAAAGAGAATTTAGTCTTTATCCTATGGGGTAATTATGCTCAAAAAAAAATTCATCTAATTGATGAAACGAAACATTGTATTATAAAGTCAGTACATCCATCCCCCTTTTCAGCAAGAAATGGATTTTATGGTTCTAAACCATTTACAAAGACAAATGAATATCTAGCTTCTGTAGATAAAGAAGCTATAAATTGGAAAATAGAAGACGACTGTCAGCAATTGTCATTATTAGAGTAGATATTGCTAAATAAAAACAAAACTATGGAAATGATTTATTTATTAATTGGATTGGGTGCTGGATTCTGCATTGGGGTATTATACACTAAAAGCAAAACAGTCAAAAAATCAGAGACTATAGACCTTAGTGGCTATGTTTCGAAGGAGCTTTACGAGTCTGAAAAACAAAGGCTCATTAAAGAAGAAGCTGATAATAAAATTAAAGAAGAGCAAATAGGTGATCTCAAAGCAGCTGTTTCCTCCAGAAACACTATTGTCGAAACATTACAGGCTAAGCTTGCCGAAGAAGGCAAACGACTAGAAGCGCAACAGATTCAGTTGCAAAGCCAATTCGAAAATATGGCGAATGCAATCTTAGAAAAGAAGTCGGAGAAGTTTGCTGAACAAAATCAAAAAAATATCGACCAGATATTAAAACCATTAGGCGAAAAAATAAAAAGTTTTGAGGAAAGCGTTCAAGACAAATACGTAAAAGATCAAGAAGGTAGAGCCGGTTTGTCTAAGCAAATAACAATGCTTCAAGAAGCAAATCAGAAAATTAGTCAAGATGCTATAAACCTCACCAATGCCCTTAAAGGAGATTCAAAAACTCAAGGCGACTGGGGAGAACTTCAACTGGAAGTGCTCCTAGAAAAATCAGGTTTAAGTAAAGATGTTCATTTCCGTACACAGAATTCAGAAAAAGATGAAGAGGGAAAAGAAAAACGACCAGATTGTATCATTGACTTACCGGATAACAAAAACCTTATCATAGATTCTAAAGTTTCATTAAAAGCCTACGAACAATTTATAAATGCAGCTACAGAAGATGAGAAAGTCTTGTTTTTGAAAAAGCATTTAGACAGTTTAAAAAATCATATTAGGGATTTAGCAAGTAAGGACTACCCTAAATTATACAGTATTAATGCACCAGACTATGTATTAATGTTTGTTCCTATAGAACCCGCATTAATTTCTGCCTTACAAGAAGACTCTGAAATTTTCAACCTTGCGCTTAGTAAAAATATAATCTTAGTAAGTACTTCTACTCTTATGGCTACAATGAGAACAGTCTCTTTTATATGGCAACAAGAAAACCAAAAGAAGAATGTTTTAGAGATTGCTAGACAATCAGGAGCATTATACGAGAAATTCTGTGGTTTTGTAACCGATTTGGATGGAGTTGGTAAAGCAATAGAGGCGGCAACAAAAAAGCATGAGGCGGCACAGAGCAAATTACATTCGGGAAGAGGGAACCTTATTACGAGTGTAGAAAAGATAAAAAAGCTAGGTGCAAAAACGACTAAAAGTATTTCTCAAGAATTACTCGATAAATCGGAAACAGAATTCATAAGCTAAAACGAATTTTGTACTTTTGCGCCATGAAGAAAGATCGTTTACAAAAGAGTTTAGAGATTTTTGGAATTCAAGCCGTAATGGACGCAGTTCGTGAAGGTAGAGAGTTCGATAAAATCTTTATGGAGAAAGGGGTTAACACAGGTTTAGCCATGGAATTACGTGCGTTGTTAAAAGTACACAACATTCTTTTTAAAGCCGTACCTGTAGAAAAGCTAAATCGCCTGACTCATAAAGAGCACGAGGGAGTTTTCGCTTTTGTATCGCCTGTAAACTTCTATACTTTAGGAGATGTATTGATGAAAACCTTTGAAGAAGGTAAATCACCCATTTTCTTAATGCTCGATAGAATTACCGATGTGCGTAACTTTGGTGCAATTACACGTACTGCAGAAGCCTGTGGTGTAAATGCTATTATTTTACCTAAAATTGGTGGAGCTCAGTTAAATTCTGATGCAATGAAGACTTCTACTGGAGCCTTAATGCACATTCCTATTTGTAGAGAACAAAACCTTCACCACAGTTTAAAGTACCTTAAAAAGAGCGGACTTAAAGTAGTTGCATGTACCGAAAAAACGGATACAGAGCTATACGATGTTCCTTTTGTAGACCCTGTTGTAATTGTTATGGGTTCTGAAGAAGATGGTATTTCTGATGATATTTTAGAATTAGCTGATGTGAAAACTCGTATTCCGATGTTTGGTAAAACAGAATCATTGAATGTATCTGTTGCATCTGCAGTAATTCTTTACGAAGCAATTAGACAAAGACAACTAGAAGCTTAATCCCAAGGATTTTCTTGATAGAAATAGTTAGGACTCACAACTGAGTTCTGCATTTCTGTGTGAAATACTTTTGTTGTAGAACCTGAGGTAGGTGGAACTATCCACGCCCAATCCGCTGTAACATCTCTACCTTCTTTAGCTTCCTGACGCATAAATTGCATAAACTGTTTAGAGGCTGAGTGGTGGTCTATTATTTTTACCGCTGCTTTTCTAAAGGAATACAAAACGGATTGGTTTAATTCTACTAGAGCTCTATCTTTCCATAGGCTATTTTTGTCTCGTATATCTAGCCCCATAAGTTTGGCAACCGTTGGTAATAAATCATAGCGATCTTCATCTGCCAAATTTCGAGCACCTATTTCAGTTCCCATATACCAGCCATTAAATGGAGCCGACAAAAATTCTATTCCACCTATTTCTAAAGTCATATTAGAAATAATCGGAGTAGAATACCATTGTAAATTAAGCGATTTAAAGGCTTCAATACTTGGATGATCTAGTTGAACAAGACAAACAATCTCTTTAGGTATCTCTTTTAGAACTGGGACATCCTTACCTATCTTAACAACCAAAGGTAAGATATCGAATTGACCCATTTTAGGTTCCCAACCTAGCTCAATACATTTCTGTGTAAATTCTATATTCTTTGAGTCTCCTATTATAGAGCCATCTTTAGACAAATATCCTGCAAAACCTAAAAGCTGTGAATTCCACAATCTAATTTTATTGCTGGGATTAAAAACAGTGATGGTAGAACGAATATTCCCACCGTTGGTTGCAAAGTTTATATGCTCAAATAAAGCTGCGAACACTTGGTCTGCAGTTTCTAAGGAGCGTTTGTCTAAAACTTCCATAGAACGCCAAAACAAACGACCTATACATTTATTAGAATTTCTCCAAGCTACCTTGGTCCCATATTCCAACTCAAAATCTAAGAGTTCGTAAGTTCCAGTTTCGTTTATTGAATTTTGAACCGCAAGCAATCGTGCTTCCAGCAAATCTTCTTTATTCAATTCGCGGTAACACAGTTCTAAATAAGCTTTAGCTTTTTCTAAAAAGGTTTGTTCTATCATGGACTGCGAAAATAAGCTTTTTTAAAAGCCGAGAGCTTCTTTTAATGATCGATGAATAGTTAATTATGACTAATACTATAATTAAGTACATATCAATAAGAAATCGTAAATTAGGTACTTCTATTAATCAATACACTGTATTATGAAAAATATAAAATTAATCAGCATAAGTACAATGCTAGCTTTAGTATTTTCAAATTGTGAAGAAACGGTGATCAATAATTTTGACGAAAACATATTTATACTTACAGACCAAACTCAATATCAAAATGCTGAGCAAATAAATGTTAGTATTAAAAATAATCGCACTGAGGGAGCAAGACACTTTATATGTGATAATGTTGATTTAACTTATAATCATCTATTAACGCAAACTGATGACGGGTGGTCACAAGAACAGCACGTGATTTTCTGTACATTCCTAGGTCCTTCAGGATATTATGGTGAAATCGAAAGTTTAGAGACTAAATATGACTCATTAATAATCGGTACTGCTGGAACCTATAAGCTGAAATACACTTTCATCGTCGACTCGGACACTTTACATTACTTATCAAATAAATTTAATGTAATTGAGTAGATGACCAACTAGCTTTAGTTAGCATCAAATAAATTAGCAGCCTTATTTTCAGAAGACTAAAACGATTCATATACCTACTTCGAGAAACTAAATAGCACTAATAAATTACAGCTTCGACAATTCTGGATGCTTCGAAAATAACACATCTACCTTTCTCTCCACTTCTTCGTCTAAGATTAATGGAGGAGCATGATGAGGTTTGATACGTGCATCAATCATTAAAGATCCTTTACAGCCCCAATGCTTGTGTTTAGTGAAGGAATCTATTCCGTAGATATCGTGGGATGGATTGGCTCTAGTAAAAGTAGACCACAAGAAGTTATTGTACGTTTCGGCAACAAAGTCAGCATCGTCGCAGAGTATGAGTAAAGGGAAAGAATTTGACTGTTCGCCTATAACATCTTTTAATCCTTTAGACCAAACATCCATTTCAATTCTCGACTTTTCATAGCTTTCGAAAGCAGCACAAGAAATCCCTAAAATCCCTGGAGCTACCACTTTAACATTTGTAATCCCAAAGGGAAGTGGGCTCATAGATTCAAAAGTCGTAGCTAAAGTTCTACATTTATCACCTGCAGCTGCTATAACTACTTTGGAACCTGTATTTAATCCTTCTCCCGAATAGTCGAGGGTATCGATACTTGTTTTGGTATAGAAATGTAAATCTCTTTCCCAGTTTACACGCTCTAGTATATGCTGTACAAATCCTTCTTCATCATCAATATTTAAGTCTTTATCATCCTCCGTAGCGGCAATAAATAAGAATTTAGCTAACGACATTTGTCCGAAACCTAAAATATGATTTGCTTGTGTTAAGATTTCTGCAGGCTGACGCGTTTTTACATAAGGCGTATAACGTTCAGAACCAATCGCAAAAAGAAGTGGATGAACTCCAGCCGCATCAACGGCATGAACAGCTTTTACACCTGGTAATTCCATTTGAATAGTATCGCCTGCTAATTCGTGTATCATAGCCCCAAAACTAGTATCCTCTTGCGGAGGTCTTCCTACTACAGTAAATGGCCAAATGGCATTTTCTTTATGGTAAACTTTATGGACTTTCATTACTGGAAAGTCGTGTTTCAAACTGTAATAACCCAAGTGATCGCCAAAGGGACCTTCAGGTTTAACATCGTGTGGATATACCTCACCTGTGATTACAAAATCGGCATCGGCAGAAACAGTATAACCGTCTTCTTTAAAATAGCGCATTCGCTTACCACCTAACATACCTGCAAAAGCAAACTCGGGCATTCCTTCGGGTAAAGGCATCACAGCAGAAAAAGAAAGAGCTGGTGGACCTCCCACAAAAATACTCACCTTTAAAGGTTCACCTTTGGCATTGGCTTTTGATTGATGCACGCCTATTCCTCTATGAATTTGATAGTGTAAACCTATTTCTTCATTTTGAATATAATCGTTTCCTCCTAATTGAATACGATACATACCCATATTAGATTTTGTCCAGCCAGGTGTTTCTACATCTTCGGTATAAACAATAGGTAAAGTAATAAAAGGGCCTCCATCGTTTTTCCAACAAGTAATTTGTGGGAGCTTTTCGATGGTAGTTTCTAAAAATTTGGCACTTCTTTTGTTTACTTTTTTTGGTAGTGCATTGTACAAATGCTTTGGAGTAGAAATGTATTTTAAAGGACTTTTTAGAGCCAATAAAGGATCTTTTTTAAGTAGCGCAATATTCTGTACCATTTCCATAGTATCGCGAAACAAAAAACGCGAACGGTCTATGTCGCCAAATAAATTAGACAAAGCTCTAAATTCAGAACCTTTGACCTTTTCAAAAAGTAGAGCCTTAGCGCCATTCTTATAAGCTCTTAATTGTATGGAAGCCATTTCTAAATAAGGATCCACTTCGTCTTGAATACGAATTAATTGCCCATTCTTTTCAAGATCCTCAATACAAGCTTCTAAACTTTTATACCCCATAGTTCTACTGTTTATTCAAAGATATTTATTCTATGGTAAAGGAGTTAAATTGAATCTAGTAATTTACTAGATTTGATGATATAATAAGATGTTTACATTTTATTAAGCAACTCTTTTTTCTTTATTATAAATTCGTCTTCAGTTAATATCCCTTGGTCTTTGAGACCTGATAATTTTAATATTTGAGTTGGTATATCATCAGAGTTAGTTTGGATGTTTGATAATACTTGATTTTTATTATCTAAATTTGAGTTTACGTATTCATTAAACTGAGCCACATCGCCTTTATTAATCCATTTCATTTTAGCTTTATTCCCAGAAGCAAAAACAGTGATAGAATGACCCATTAATCCTTTGGAGATTTCAAGTGACGATATATTTTTAAAAGAAAATGTTTCAAGATCATAACCAAATAATTTTTTTGAAAAAAACACTAATCTTTTTTCTGTAGCAACAAAAACGCCATTTTTCACAGTATCAGCTCCTAATATTTTAGTTTCATATACTCCATAAACAGATGCTTGAATGTTTTCGTCTTGATCTAAGTATTCTTTTACTAAAACTAAGGATTTTTTATAATTTGCCATTTTTGAATTAATTTGAAGTTAAATTGTTTAGTACTACAACTGGAAGAATTTACTAGAATTTGTTCAACTAATATACTAAATCATTTAAAACAAAAAAAGCCAGAGCAATTGCTCTGGCTTTTTATAATTCTATAGAATCTTAACGTTCGTTCATTGGAACATACGGTCTTTCGTTGTGACCAGTATATACCTGACGTGGACGACCGATTGGGTCACCATTTTCACGCATTTCTTTCCATTGAGCAATCCAACCTGGTAAACGACCTAATGCAAACATTACGGTAAACATATCGGTAGGTATACCTAAAGCACGGTAAATAATACCTGAATAGAAATCAACATTTGGATACAATCCTCTGTCGATAAAGTATTGGTCTTTTAAGGCAACTGCTTCTAATTCTTGAGCAATTTCTAAAACTGGATCATCAATTCCCAAAGCTTCTAATACATCATCAGCTGCTTTTTTAATGATACGAGCACGAGGATCAAAGTTTTTATAAACTCTGTGTCCAAAGCCCATTAAACGGAAAGGATCTGACTTATCTTTTGCCTTAGCAACATATTTAGAAACATCACCACCATCGGCTTTAATGTTTTCTAACATCTCAATAACTGCTTGGTTAGCACCACCGTGAAGAGGACCCCAAAGAGCGGCTATACCTGCAGAAACAGAAGCGTATAAACTTGCATGAGAAGAACCTACGATACGTACCGTAGAAGCCGAACAATTTTGCTCGTGATCTGCATGAAGAATTAATAATTTATCTAAAGCATTTGCCACAACTGGGTTGATGTTATACTCTTCGGTAGGTAAACCGAACATCATACGCAAGAAGTTAGAACAGTAGTCTAAGTTATTGTTTGGGTAAACCAAAGGCTGACGTACTCTGTTTTTAAATGCCCAAGCAGCCAAAGTTGGCAACTTAGCAAGTAAACGGATAATAGTACCATTTACTTCTTCTGCAGAACGGTTAGGATCTAAAGACTTAGGATAAAAAGCCGTTAATGAAGATACTAAAGAAGAAAGAACGCCCATTGGGTGAGCTTTTGAAGGGAATCCATCAAGGATAGACTTCACATCTTCGTGTACCAAAGTGTGCTGAGTAATATCGTTTTTAAAAGAAGCTAACTCCTCTTGTGTAGGAAGCTCACCATAAATTACTAAGTAAGAAACCTCAATAAAAGATGATTTTTCGGCTAACTCTTCAATAGTATATCCTCTATGACGTAAAATACCTTTTTCACCGTCTAAGAAAGTAATCGCACTTTCTGTAGAACCAGTATTTTTAAAACCTTTATCTATAGTTATAAGTCCCGAAGCACCTCTTAACTTACTAATATCAATAGCTTTCTCTCCTTCACTTCCTTCTACAACTGGTAATTGGTAGCTTTTCCCATCGTATATTATCTCTGCAAAATCTGACATTTATTCCTTTTGTTAATCGTTAATTTTTCCGTTCGTTCCCTTTTCAAAATCAAAGCTGAAGCAATGATATTTCTACTTCAAGAATTTAAAATCCTTACCAGGGAAAATTGCAGTATCGCCTAAAGCTTCTTCAATACGAAGAAGTTGGTTGTATTTTGCCATACGATCAGAACGAGAAGCAGATCCAGTTTTGATCTGTCCAGTGTTTAATGCTACAGCTAAATCAGCAATTGTATTGTCTTCTGTTTCACCAGAGCGATGGCTCATTACAGTAGTATAAGAATTTATTTGCGCCATTTGTACGGCGTTAATAGTTTCTGTTAAGGTACCTATTTGATTTACTTTAACCAATAAAGAATTGGCTATACCTTCGTTTATTCCTCTGGAAAGACGATCTACATTTGTAACAAATAAATCATCTCCTACCAATTGTATTTTATCTCCTAAACGCTCGGTTAAAGACTTCCATCCTGCCCAGTCATCTTCGTCTAATCCGTCCTCAATAGAAAGGATAGGGTATTTTTTACACCAGTCAGCCCAGTAATCAACCATCTCTGCAGAAGTTAATTTCTCTCCAGTAGATTGGTGGAAGTGATACACTCCTTCTTCAGCATTGTAAAATTCTGAAGCAGCAGCATCCATAGAGACATATACATCTTCACCAGGACGGTAACCAGCATTTTCAATTGCCATTAATACCATCTCCATAGCTTCTACATTCGAACGTAAATTAGGCGCAAATCCACCTTCATCGCCTACGTTAGTAGCTAAACCTTTCGATTTTAAAACTGATTTTAAATGGTGGAAAATTTCAGTACCCATTCGTAAAGATTCCGAGAATGTTTCGGCGCCTACAGGCATTACCATAAACTCTTGAAAATCGATTGCATTGTCTGCATGAGAACCACCGTTTAAGATGTTCATCATTGGAATTGGTAGCGTACGTGCGTTAACACCTCCGATATAATTATAAAGCATTTGACCAGTAGAGGCAGCAGCAGCTTTTGCCGCAGCTAAAGAAATAGCCAACATAGAATTAGCTCCTAAGATCTCTTTATTTGGTGTTCCGTCTAAATCAATCATCAACTGATCTATTCCAGCTTGATCTTCAATAGGCATACCTACCAAAGAATCGTAAAGAGCACCATTAACATTGTCTATTGCCTTATGGACACTTTTACCCATATAGATAGACATGTCTCCATCTCTAAGCTCTACAGCTTCATATTTACCAGTTGAAGCTCCAGAAGGAACTGCAGCACGTCCAAAAGCACCCGATTCGGTAACGACATCTACTTCTACAGTAGGGTTACCTCTTGAATCAAGAATTTGACGTGCGTGGATGTCAGAAATTAAAGTCATTCTAAAACTAGTTTTTATATGCTTTGATGTTAATTATAAACTGATCGAATAAGTAACGAGAATCGTGTGGTCCCGGAGAAGACTCTGGGTGGTATTGTACTGAGAAGCACGAACGATCTTTCAATCGTATACCTTCCACTGTATTATCGTTTAAGTTTTTATGAGTCAGAACGATATTAGTATGTCCTTCTAAGCTTTCCATACTAATAGCAAAACCATGGTTTTGAGAAGTAACTTCACCTTTACCAGTTTCAATATTTAAAACGGGGTGGTTTATACCTCTATGTCCATTGTGCATTTTATAGGTACTTAAGCCCGAAGACAAACCGATCATTTGGTGCCCTAAACAGATACCGAAAATAGGAAGACCTGCTTCAAGAATATTTGCTACTTCAGCAATTACCTTTGGCATAGCACTAGGATCTCCAGGTCCGTTAGACAAGAAGAAACCGTCTGGATTCCATGCAAGCATATCTTCGATAGAAGTATGCATAGGAAACACTTTTAAGAAACAGCCTCTATCTGCTAAACAACGCAAAATGTTCTTCTTTACTCCCAAGTCTAAAACAGCTACTTTATAAGTAGCATTTTCATCACCAAAGGTATAAGCCTCTTTTGTAGAAACAGTAGAAGACAATTCTAAACCGTCCATACTAGGAACCTTATCTAGTTGACTTTTTAAAGAGTCAATATCTAAGTTATCAGAAGAGATTATTGCATTCATTGCACCTTTGTCGCGTACATAACGTACCAAAGCACGAGTATCCACATCACAAATAGCAACTAAACCTTCTTGTTCGAAGTAGGTCTGTAAAGACATGGTAGAGTCTGGGCGAGAGTTATTATCGTTAAAATCTTTACAGATTAAACCGGTAATTTTAATTCCATCAGATTCAACTTCATCTTTATGAATACCATAATTACCTATGTGGGCATTAGTAGTAAGCATCATTTGGCCGGTGTACGAAGGATCTGTAAAGATCTCTTGATATCCAGTCATTCCCGTATTAAAGCATACTTCACCAGTAGCAGTTCCTTTAAGTCCTGCAGCATGGCCATAAAAGATAGTTCCATCTTCTAGAAGTAATACGGCTTTTTGTTTTGTTTGGTATTTCATGAAAAATCAAAAAAAAAGGATAAAGCCGAAGCCCTATCCTTTAATGTGTATTTAGAGAATAGTTAACAATTGTCCCTATGCTTCTTTAGTTGCATCGTCAGACGATTGTTCCTCAGTAGCTGAAGTTTCTTCAACTGCAGGCGTTTCTTCTACTGTAGCAGTAGTTTTCTTACGTCTACGAGTTTTAGTTTTAGTAGCCTCTTTACCGTTTGTATAAACCTCGTTGAAATCAACCAACTCGATCATACACATCTCAGCGTTATCACCTAAACGATTTCCTGTTTTAATGATACGTGTGTATCCACCAGGACGATCTGCTATTTTAGCTGCTACAGCACCGAACAATTCTTTGATTGTTTCCTTTTGCTTCACATAACTAAATACTACTCTACGAGAGTGTGTAGTATCGGTTTTAGCTTTTGTAATTAATGGCTCCACATATTTTTTCAATGCTTTTGCTTTCGCTACAGTCGTGTTTATTCTTTTGTGATCAATCAATGAACAAGCCATATTTGCCAACATCGCTTTACGGTGGGCAGCTTTTCTTCCTAAGTGATTGAATTTTTTTCCGTGTCTCATGACCCTATTCCTTGTCTAGTTTGTACTTAGCAGTGTCCATACCGAAGTTAAGACCCTTCACAGCAACTAATTCGTCTAATTCAGTAAGTGATTTTTTACCGAAGTTTCTAAACTTCATTAAATCACTTTTGTTAAATGTAACCAAATCACCTAATGTATCTACTTCTGCAGCTTTCAAGCAATTTAATGCTCTTACTGAAAGATCCATTTCTGTCAATTTCGATTGAAGTAATTGTCTCATTTTTAGAGACTCTTCATCGTACTGATTCTCAGAAGATGTTTCTTCATCCTCTAACGTAATACGTTCGTCAGAGAATAACATGAAGTGATGAATTAAGATTTTGGCAGCTTCAGTTAAAGCATCTTTTGGATCGATTGAACCATCAGTGATCACATCGAAGACTAATTTTTCGTAGTCTGTCTTTTGCTCTACACGGAAGTTCTCAACATTAAACTTTACATTCTTTATAGGTGTAAAGATAGAATCTGTTGCGATCGTACCTAGAGGTGCTTCTTCTATATTGTGCTCTTCAGCAGTAACAAATCCGCGTCCTTTGATAATGGTAAGAACCATATCAATCTTCACTTTAGAATCCATGTTACAGATGACTAAATCAGGATTTAAAATTTGGAAACCAGAAATAAACTTTCCGATATCTCCAGCTTTTAATTGATCTTGACCTGATACTGAAATATTTACAGTCTCATTATCCGCATCTTCAACTTGCTTCTTAAAACGTACTTGTTTTAAGTTTAAGATGATTTCTGTAACATCTTCAACAACACCATCGATAGTAGAAAACTCATGGTCTACACTATCAATACGTACCGAAGAAATGGCAAATCCTTCAAGAGAAGAAAGTAAAACTCTACGTAGAGCGTTACCTACCGTTAAACCATAACCAGGTTCTAAGGGACGGAACTCAAACTGACCTTGATTGTCGTCTGAGTTTACCATGAATACTCTATCGGGCTTCTGGAAATTTAATATTGCCATGTGATGAATCTTTAAATGCTTTAATTATTACTTAGAGTACAATTCTACGATCAACTGCTCCTTGATATTCTCAGGGATTTGCGAACGCTCAGGAACTGCAACGAAAGTACCTTTTAATGTATCTGGGTTAAATTCTACCCATTCGTAAACACTTGAGCTAGATTTTACTGAATCAGTAATAGCTTCAAGAGCTTTAGATTTCTCACGAACTTCTATTACATCACCTGGACGCATAGAATATGAAGCTATGTTTACGATACCACCATTAACAGTAATGTGACGGTGAGATACTAATTGACGAGCACCACTACGAGTAGGAGAAATCCCCATTCTGTAAACAGTGTTGTCTAATCTACATTCACACAATTGTAAAAGGATTTCACCTGTTACACCTGGTTTAGAAGATGCTTTTTTGTATAGGTTACGGAACTGCTTTTCAAGAATTCCGTACGTATATTTTGCTTTTTGTTTCTCCAGTAATTGTACTGAATACTCCGATTGCTTAGATCTTCTACGAGAATTTCCGTGTTGACCTGGACCGTAGTTCTTTTTCTCTAACGATTTGTCAGCACCGAAGATTGCTTCACCGAATCTACGTGCAATTTTGGTTTTTGGACCTGTATATCTTGCCATTTCTTAGATGTTAAGGATTAAACTCTTCTACGTTTTGGAGGTCTACAACCGTTGTGCGGTTGTGGAGTAACATCTACTATTTCAGATACCTGAATTCCGTTGTTATGCAACGTACGGATAGCAGATTCACGACCATTACCTGGTCCCTTCACATAAACTTTTACTTTTCTCAAACCTGCTTCATGTGCAATTTTCGCGCAATCTTCAGCAGCTGTTTGAGCAGCATAAGGAGTGTTCTTTTTAGAACCCTTAAACCCTTGCTTACCAGCAGAAGACCATGAAATTACTTGGCCCGCATTATTGGTAAGAGAGATGATGATGTTGTTGAAAGACGAATGGATATGAGCCTGTCCAACAGCCTCTACCTTTACGTTTCTCTTTTTGTTTGTCTTAGCCATAGCTACCTACTATTTAGTTGCTTTCTTTTTGTTAGCAACAGTTTTTCTTCTACCCTTTCTAGTACGTGAGTTGTTTTTGGTCCTTTGACCTCTCAACGGTAATCCCGCACGATGACGTTGTCCTCTGTTACATCCAATATCCATCAATCGCTTGATATTCAATTGAACTTCAGAACGCAACTCTCCTTCGATAGTGTAGTCTGACATGATCGTACGAATTTGATTCAAATCGTCGTCATTCCAATCCTTAACCTTAGTGCTGAGATCAACACCGGCTTTACTAAGGATTTCCTCTGATCGTGTTCTACCTACACCGAAAATGTAGGTTAAACCGATAACTCCTCTTTTGTTTGTAGGTAAATCTACCCCTGCAATTCTTGCCATAGAATGTTTTTTAGATCAAGGACTAGCCTTGTCTTTGTTTGAACTTAGGGTTCTTTTTGTTAATTACATAAAGACGTCCTTTTCTGCGCACAATTTGGCAGTCAGCACTTCTTTTTTTGATTGATGCTCTTACTTTCATCTTTGACTTTATTTAGTATCTGTAAGTAATTCTTCCTTTCGTCAAATCGTAAGGTGACATAGCTAATTTAACTTTATCACCAGGTAACAATTTGATATAGTGCATACGCATCTTTCCGGATATGTGAGCTGTTAAAATGTGTCCATTTTCAAGTTCAACTCGGAACATTGCATTTGAAAGTGATTCGATAATCACTCCATCTTGCTCTATAGCTGCCTGTTTAGCCATACACTAATTTTTGTTTTTTAATACTTCGTCGATAAAGTCGAATGACGACAATATCTCTGCTTTACCTTTTCGAACTACTATCGTATGTTCGAAGTGTGCTGAGGGTTTCATGTCGGCTGTATTAATAGTCCAACCATCTTCTAATTGTACAATCTCTTTAACGCCCATGTTTACCATAGGCTCTATAGCGATTACCAATCCCTCTTGTAATTTTACGCCTCTACCTCTTTTACCATAGTTAGGAACTTCAGGACTTTCGTGAAGGTTTTCACCTACTCCATGTCCAACTAATTCTCTAACTACTGTATATCCATTTCTTTCGGCGTGTAATTGAACGGCATAACCAATATCGCCAATGCGATTACCAGCTACAGCAGCTTCGATTCCTTTATAGAGTGACTCACGAGTAACTCTTAATAAATCTTGCACATCTTTAGCAACCTCTCCTACTTCATAAGTAAAAGCAGAATCACCAAAGAAACCATTTTTCTTAACACCACAGTCTAAGGATAAAATCGTTCCCGATTCTAAAGGCTGGTTATTAGGGATTCCATGAACGACTTGCTCGTTCGGTGAAACACATAAAGTGTTTGGAAAACCACTATACCCTTTAAAGCCTGGAATACCACCATTATCTCTGATGAACTCCTCTGCAACTTTATCTAACTCTAGAGTAGAAACTCCAGGTTGTATAAGCTTTGCAACTTCAGCGTGTGTTTTTGCAACAAGTAAAGAACTTTCTCTTATAAACTCAATTTCCTCTTCTGTCTTGTAATAAATCATGCTAGATATGGAATTACATTCCTGATCTACCAGTCATTCTACCCGACTGCATTAAACCATCGTAATGACGATTTAAAAGATACCCTTCAATTTGCTGTAAAGTGTCTAAAACAACACCAACCATAATTAATAAAGAAGTACCTCCAAAGAACTGAGCGAATGATTGGTTTACACCAGCATTCATTGCAAAAGCAGGTAAAATAGCTAATAAAGCTAAAAACACTGACCCTGGCAATACAATTCTAGACATCACTGAATCTAAGAAACCAGCAGTATCTTTACCTGGTTTAACACCTGGTACAAATCCACCGTTGCGTTTCAAGTCATCTGCCATCTGGTTTGTATTAACTGTAATAGCTGTATACAAATAGGTGAATACGATGATTAAAATTGCGAATACAAAATTATACCAAAATCCTGAGAAATCAGAGAAAGTAGCAACAAAATTTTGTACGCCCTCAGAATCCGACAAACCTGCGAAGGTTATAGGAATAAACATGATAGCTTGAGCAAAAATAATTGGCATTACACCAGAAGCATTCACTTTTAAAGGTAAATACTGTCGAGCTGCAGCAATTTGAGCAGTTGCTCCACGCTTAGCATATTGGATCGGAATACGACGTACACCTTGAACCAATAATACAGAAGCTAGAATAACAATTAGCATGATTACTAACTCAACTAATATGATTAATGGTTTTGCTCTACCTACCTCAAACAAGAATGCTTGGGGAAGACTGGCAATAATACCAACCATAATTAATAATGAGATTCCGTTACCAATACCGCTATCAGTAATTTTTTCACCCAACCACATTGCGAACATTGTACCGGTTACTAGAATTATAATACTCGAGAACCAAAATGAGCTACTTGATAACAAGAATGCTTCTGCTGGTAGAGTCGCTTTTAGATTTGCGATATAACCCGGTGCTTGGAAGCAAGTGATCAAAACAGTTAGATAACGAGTAATCTGACTGATTTTTGTTCTTCCACTTTCGCCGTCTTTTTGCAATTTCTGCAAATAAGGAACAGCCATAGTAGCTAACTGAATAACAATAGAAGCCGAAATGTAAGGCATGATTCCTAAAGCCATAATAGAGGCTTGAGAGAATGCACCACCAGTAAACATATTCAACAATCCCAATAAACCATCAGACGTTTGGTTTTGCAAAGCGCCTAATTGTTGTGGGTCTATACCTGGAAGAGCTACGAATGAACCTAAACGGTAAATAAGTAAGAACCCTAACGTAGTTAGGATTCTATTTCTTAGTTCTTCAATCTTCCAAATATTCTTTAATGTATCGATCAAATTCTTCATAAGTATGGGGGCTTATTAAAGGGTTGTAGCTGTTCCACCAGCAGCTTCGATAGCTGCTAATGCTGTAGCTGTAAATTTATGAGCTGTAAAGTTTAATTTAGCAGTTAACGCTCCTCTACCCATAATTTTCACTAGGATATTTTTGCGGACCAATCCATTAGACATTAAAACATCAAGATTTACTTCATCTTTGATTTTTTTCGCATCCACTAAAGCTTGGATAGTATCAAGATTAATCCCCTTGTGTTCAACACGGTTGATATTCTTGAATCCAAATTTAGGTACACGACGTTGTAAAGGCATTTGACCACCTTCAAAACCTATCTTTCTTGAGTAACCAGAACGTGACTTTTGTCCGTTATGCCCTCTAGTAGCAGTGCCACCGCGACCAGAACCCTGACCACGTGCGATACGCTTTTTATTTTTAACCGAGCCAATGGCTGGTTTCAAATTACTTAAATTCATCTTACGATTCCTTTAATAGTTCTTACTTAACTTCTTCTACTTGGATCAAGTGCTTAACAGCATTCACCATACCCAAAATTTGGTGGGTACCTTCGTGCTCTACTACTTGATTGATCTTTGTGAGACCTAATGCTTCCAAAGTTCTTTTTTGACGCTCTGGTCTGTCGATCTTACTACGAACTTGCTTGATTCTAATTTTAGCCATCTCTTACTTATTTTCCGTTAAAGACTTTGCTCATAGAAATCCCTCTTTGAGATGCTACTGAACGAGCGTCTCTCATTTGTAATAAAGCATCCATTGTTGCTTTTACTACGTTGTGAGGGTTCGATGAACCTTTAGATTTTGCTAAGATATCGTGAATACCTACAGATTCAATTACTGCACGCATTGCACCACCTGCAATTACTCCTGTACCGTGAGATGCAGGACGCATGAAGATACGAGATCCACCAAATTTACCGTTTTGTTCGTGAGGAATAGTTGCATTCACGACAGGAATACGGTAAAGGTTTTTCTTTGCATCTTCTGTTGCTTTAGTAATAGCAGAAACAACTTCATGAGCTTTACCCATTCCGTGTCCTACAATACCCGCTTCGTTACCAACAACCATAATTGCAGAGAAACTAAATGTTCTACCACCTTTGGTTACTTTAGTAACGCGTTGGATACCTACCAAGCGCTCTTTAAGATCTAAGCCAGCAGGCTTAACTTTTTCCATGTTATAGTACTTACTTGCCATAATTTCTTAGAATTTAAGTCCACCTTCTCTAGCACCTTCTGCTAAAGATTTAATTCTTCCGTGGTATAAATAACCATTTCTATCGAAAACACATTTAGTGATTCCTGCAGCAATAGCTTTTTCAGCAAGGGCTTTACCAACTGTGTTGGATTGTTCACTTTTCGTCCCTTCAACTTTTACTGTTTTATCAGTAGATGCAGCAGAGAACAATGTAGTTCCTGCTAAATCATCGATTAACTGTGCGTAAATCGATTTGTTACTTCTAAAAACTGAAAGTCTAGGAGTCGAGGCAGTACCACTGATGCTCTTACGAACACGCATTTTGATACGCTTTCTTCTATATTCTTTTGACAGTGCCATAGCTTTTATTTTTAGCCTGCAGTTTTACCTGCTTTTCTTCTGATTTCTTCACCTACGAACTTAATTCCTTTTCCTTTGTACGGCTCAGGTTTTCTCATAGAACGTATTTTTGCTGCTACCATACCGATAAGTTGCTTATCGTGAGAAGCCAATTTCACTATTGGGTTTTTACCCTTATCTGAAACTGTTTCTACTTTTACTTCTGGGCAAATCTCTAACAAAATGTTGTGAGAATAACCTAGACTAAGTTCAAGTATTTGTCCTCTGTTTGATGCACGATAACCTACACCTACAAGTTCAAGTTCTTTTGTGTACCCTTTTGAAACTCCTTCGATCATGTTATGAATCAAAGAACGGTATAAACCGTGCTTTGCTCTAACTTCTTTTTGATCGTTAGGTCTTTCAACAGTAACAACAGATTCTTCGACTCTTATGGCGATTGGTTCTGTAACCTGCAGAGATAATTCTCCAAGCTTACCCTTAACTACAACTTCATTAGATGAAGATACAGTAACGGTAGTTCCTTCTAGAATTACGACCGGTTGTTTACCTATTCTTGACATTTTTTAATGTTTTCCGTTGATTAATAAACGTAACACAACACTTCACCACCTACATTTAATGTACGTGCTTCTTTATCTGTCATCACACCTCTAGAGGTAGATACAATAGCTACACCTAATCCGTTTAATACTCTTGGCAATGAAGCCGAAGAAGAGTATTTACGTAAACCTGGTTTAGAAGCTCTTTGTAAAGAAGTTATGGCTGGCATTTTTGTAATTGCGTTGTATTTTAACGCAATCTTGATGCTACCTTGTGCATTGTTATTTTCGAACTTGAAGTTCAAGATATAACCTTGATCTTTTAAGATCTTAGTCATTTCCTTTTTTAGATTTGATGCAGGAACTTCTACGACTCTGTGACCTGCCATGATGGCATTACGAAGACGCGTTAAGTAATCTGCTATTGGATCTGTATACATAATTTGTAACTTTTATCAGTTTACCAACTTGCTTTTTTCACACCTGGAATTAATCCGAAGTTTGCCATTTCACGGAAAGTAACACGTGAAATACCGAACTGACGCATATATCCTTTAGGTCTACCTGTTAATTTACAACGATTGTGTAAACGAACGGGAGAGGCATCTTTTGGAAGTTTTTGCAAACCTACATAATCACCTGCTGCTTTTAAAGCTGCACGCTTTTCAGCGTATTTTTCTACCAGTTTTTGTCTCTTAAGCTCTCTGGCTTTCATTGATTCTTTTGCCATCGTACTTATTTTTTAAATGGTAAACCAAATTCCTTTAATAACTCAAAAGCTTCTTTATCGGTACTTGCAGATGTTACAAACGTAATATCCATACCGGTAATCTTATTCACTTGATCAATAAAGATCTCTGGGAATATGATTTGCTCTTTAATACCTAAGTTGTAATTCCCTCGGCCATCAAATCCTTTTGGATTGATACCATGGAAGTCACGAACTGCAGGTAAAGCAGTAGAAACTAAACGATCTAAGAATTCATACATACGTTCACCACGTAATGTAACACGAACACCTACAGGCATCGCTTTTCTTAATTTAAAGTTAGAGATATCTTTCTTAGATAAGGTAGCAACTGCTTTCTGTCCCGTAATACGTGACATTTCTTCAGAGGCAACATCTACTAACTTCTTGTCAGTAGTTGCTTCACCAATACCTTGGTTAAGACAAATTTTCTCTAGCTTTGGTACTTGCATAGTGTTAGTGTAACCCATGCGCTCCGTGAGAGCCGCAACAACCTCGTTGCGATATTTCTCTTGTAGTCTTGGAGTATAAGCCATTATAGAACCTCCCCTGTTTTTTTAGAGTAGCGAACCAACTTACCATCTTCGTTCAACTTTCTTCCTACACGGCTAGCTTGACCTTTCGAATCAACTACCATAAGGTTAGAGATATGAACAGAAGCTTCGCGTTTTACAATTCCACCTTGTGGATTTGCTGCGCTAGGCTTAGTATGTTTCGATACCATGTTAATACCTTCAACGAAGGCTCTTCCTTTTTCGAGAACTACAGAAGTAATCTTTCCAGTTTTACCGTTATCGGCACCAGAAAGAACCTTTACTGTGTCTCCTTTTTTAATGTGTAATTTCGACATCATAAATCGTTTTATAGCACCTCTGGTGCTAGTGAAACTATTTTCATGAACTGCTTGTCACGTAATTCACGAGCCACTGGCCCAAAAACACGTGTACCCTTCATTTGACCTGCAGTATCCAACAAAACACAAGCGTTATCATCAAAACGGATATAAGATCCATCTGGACGACGTACTTCTTTTCTTGTACGAACTACTACGGCTGTAGAAACTTGACCTTTCTTTACTGAACCTGCTGGAATAGCAGATTTAATAGTAACGACGATCTTGTCTCCTAACGAAGCATATCTTCTGCGAGTACCACCTAATACACGAATACAAAGTACTTCTTTGGCTCCCGTATTGTCGGCTACTTTTAATCGACTTTCCTGTTGTACCATTTTACTTCGCTCTTTCTAGGATTTCTACTAATCTCCAGTTCTTTGATTTACTCATTGGACGAGTTTCCATGATGCGTACGGTATCACCGATATTGCAGTCATTTGTCTCATCATGAGCAACCAATGTAGAAGATTTCTTTACGAATTTTCCGTACATAGCGTGTCTTTCCTTACGCTCGATCGTTACGGTAATAGACTTATCCATTTTGTTGCTTTTGACAACACCGACACGCTCTTTTCTAAGATTTCTAGTTTCCATCTTTGTTTATGCTTCTAGTTCTCTTCTTCTAACTTCCGTTAGAATACGCGCAACTGTTTTCTTTGTTTCACGAATTTGGACAGGATTCTCTAAAGGAGATACTGCATGGGCTAAATTTAATTTAGCCAATGTAGCTCTTACCTCGGTGATTGCTCCTACCAACTCCTCAGTTGACATTTCAATAATTACAGCTTGTTTCATCGCTAAAAATTTATCGATTAAGCTTCTAAGTAGTCTCTACGGACTACGAACTTAGTTGTTATAGGCATTTTTTGAGCTGATAAACGTAGGGCTTCTTTTGCTAGCTCCATAGACACTCCGTCTAATTCGAACAAAATACGACCTGGTTTAACAACTGCTGCCCAATATTCGGGTGCACCTTTACCTTTACCCATACGTACTTCCGCAGGTTTCTTAGTAATAGGTTTGTCTGGGAAAATACGAATCCACATTTGTCCTTCACGCTTCATGAATCGCGTTGCGGCGATACGTGCAGCTTCAATCTGACGAGATGTGATCCAACATTCTTCCAAAGCTTTGATAGCGAAAGATCCAAAAGCAATTTGGTTACCACGTCCGGCATTACCCTTCATGCGGCCCTTTTGCATTTTACGGAACTTCGTTCTTTTTGGTTGTAACATCTTTTTACTTTTTAGTAGAACTAATTACTACTTTCTTTTTTTTCGTTGTGAACCACCTCTAGCACCACCACGACTTGGCTTCTTAGTTCCTTTCGATAAAGTCTCGATAGGAGTTAAGTCACGTTTACCGTATAACTCACCTTTACAGATCCATACTTTTACGCCTAAAACGCCGTAAGTTGTATGCGACTCTACAAGAGCATAGTCAATGTCCGCTCTAAATGTATGCAATGGTGTTCTACCATCTTTAGACATTTCAGAACGAGCCATTTCAGCACCATTCAAACGACCTGAAACTTGAATCTTAATACCTTCGGCACCCATTCGCATTGCAGAAGCAATAGCCATCTTTACCGCTCTACGGTAAGAGATACGACCCTCGATCTGACGTGCGATAGATTGACCTACTAATTTAGCATCAGTTTCTGGTCTTTTGATTTCAAAGATATTCACTTGAACATCTTTTTGAGTTAACTTCTTTAACTCTTCTTTTAAACGGTCTACTTCAGAACCACCTTTCCCGATAATAATACCAGGTCTTGCAGTACAGATAGTGATAGTAACGAGCTTTAAGGTACGCTCGATAATAACTTTAGACACGCTGGCTTTAGCTAAACGAGCATCAATATACTTACGTATTTTATGATCCTCTACTAGTTTATCACCGAAGTCTTTTCCACCATACCATGCTGAATCCCATCCTCGGATGATTCCCAAACGGTTACCTATTGGATTAGTCTTTTGTCCCATATCAGCTTATTCTTTTTCTGATTTACTTCCCACCACGAGTGTAACGTGATTTGAACGTTTTCTAATTCTGTGAGCTCTACCTTGAGGAGCTGGACGTAAACGTTTCAATACTCGAGCAGAGTCGACTTGAATTTCCTTTACGAACAAACCACTTTCTTCCATACGAACTTCTTCGTTCTTTGCTTGCCAGTTGGCAACTGCTGAAAGAAGAAGTTTCTCTAGACGAGAAGAGGCTTCCTTAGTGTTAAACTTCAAAATTTGAAGAGCTTTGTTTACCTCAACTCCACGTACCAAATCAGCCACAAGACGCATCTTTCTTGGCGAAGTCGGGCAATTGTTTAGCTTGGCAAAAGCAACGTCTGCACGCGCTTCTTTCATCGCTACAGCCGAATTATGTTTTCTTTTTCCCATGATTAAGGCTAATATTGTTATCTTTTACCTTTATCTTTCTTACCACCGTGACCTCTGTAAGTACGAGTAAGAGAAAATTCTCCTAGCTTGTGACCTACCATGTTCTCGGTAACAAAAACAGGTATAAACTGACGACCATTGTGTACTGCAATTGTTTGACCAACAAAATCAGGCGTAATCATCGAGGCTCTAGACCAAGTTTTGATTACCGATTTTTTGCTAGACTCAACATTAGCTAGAACTTTCTTTTCTAACTTGTAGTGAACAAATGGTCCTTTTTTTAGTGAACGCGCCATATCTGTTTATTTATTTCTTCGTTCAACAATGTACTTATTGGTAGCCTTTTTCTTCGAACGAGTTTTATAACCCTTCGCTGGGATACCATTTCTAGAACGTGGGTGTCCACCAGAAGATTTACCTTCACCACCACCCATTGGGTGATCAACCGGGTTCATAGCAACTCCTCTAGTTCTTGGACGACGTCCAAGCCATCTAGAACGACCTGCTTTACCTGATCTTTCGAGGCCTCTCTCACTGTTAGTAACAACACCTACTGTTGCTAAACAAGTAATTAATACCATTCTAGTCTCTCCCGAAGGAAGTCTAAGAATTGCATACTTACCTTCTCTTGCGACTAATTGTGCATATGCACCTGCGCTACGAGCCATTACAGCACCTTGTCCCGGACGAAGTTCTATGTTGTGAACAATTGTACCTAAAGGAAGGTCACTTAAGAAAAGTGCATTTCCAATTTCAGTACTTGCATCTTTACCAGACACAATTTTGTCATCAACATTTAGACCATTCGGAGCAATGATATACCGTTTTTCACCATCTGCGTAAACTACCAGTGCAATACGAGCCGAACGGTTTGGATCGTATTCTATTGTAGTCACTTTAGCTTCCATACCAAACTTCTCTCTTTTGAAGTCAATGATACGGTATCGCCTTTTGTGACCACCACCGATATAGCGCATTGTCATACGTCCAGAGTTATTTCTACCTCCAGAACGTTTCATCGGTGCAAGCAAAGACTTTTCAGGAGTAGCTCTAGTAATACCATCAAAGGTATTCGCTACTTTGTGTCTTTGACCTGGCGTTGTTGGTCTTAATTTTCTAACTGCCATAACTTATTTAAATATTGCTATAAAAATCAATACTCTCACCTTCAGCTACATCTACTATAGCTTTTTTGTAAGAATTTGTTCTACCGCTAATAACGCCACCTTTCGTGTTACGAGATTTCGCTTTACCAGGGTAGATCATTGTTCTCACCTTCTCTACAGACACGCCGTACATTTTCTCTACAGCGCCCTTGATTTCAAGCTTGTTAGCTCTTCTATCAACAATAAAACCAAAACGATTATTCGTTTCGCTTTCTTTTGTCATCTTCTCGGTAATTACCGGTTTAATAAGAATGTTCATAGTCTGTTTAGCTTAAAATGTTCTCAATCTTCTCTACAGCATCCTCAGTTAATAAAACTGTTCCTGAGTTAAGTATTTTGTAAGTACTTAATTCTGAAGCAGTTATTACATGAGCGTATTGCAAATTTCGCGAGGACAAATATACATTTTTATTTGAATCCCCAAGCACTAACAACGTTTTTCTCGTGTTAAGACCTAAATTGGAGATCATTTCCGTGTAAGCAGAAGTTTTTGGAGAATCAAAATTAACATTTTCCAAAACAACAATAGCGTCTTCTTTTGCCTTAATAGTAAAGGCAGATTTACGAGCTAAAGTCTTTAACTTCTTGTTTAACTTGAAAGAATAATTTCTTGGACGAGGTCCAAAAGCACGTCCACCACCACGCATAATAGGAGATTTAATACTCCCAGCACGTGCGGTACCAGTACCTTTTTGCTTTTTAATCTTTCTAGTACTACCTGTAATCTCAGCTCTTTCTTTAGATTTATGCGTTCCTTGACGTTGATTTGCCAAGTATTGCTTCACATCTAAATAAACAGCGTGATCATTTGGTTCGATCGCGTAGATCGCATCGGTTAAAGCTACCTTTCTTCCGGTATCTTTACCTTTAATGTCTAAAACTACTGCTTCCATTATTTCTCGATGGTTAAGAGTGAGTTTTTTGGTCCTGGAACAGAACCTTTAACAACTAATAGGTTTTTATCCTTAAGTACTTTCAATACTTCTAGATTGGCTACAGTTACCTGATCGGTACCCATACGTCCTGCCATGCGCATTCCTTTGAATACACGAGCTGGATACGAAGCCGCACCAATAGAACCCGGAGCACGTAAACGATTATGCTGACCGTGAGTAGCATCACCTACACCACGGAAATTATGTCGTTTTACAACCCCTTGAAAACCTTTACCCTTTGAAACGCCAGTTACATCAACATATTCACCTTCGGTGAAAAGTTCCACGTCTACTATATCTCCTAAGCTAAGTTCAGTTTCGAAACCTTCGAATTCTTGAACTTTTACTTTTGGAGTAGTGTTCGCTTTCGCAAAATGACCTGTAAGTGCTTTACCGGCATTCTTTGCTTTCTTTTCACCATAACCCAGCTGAATAGCCTCGTAACCATCTGTCTCGAGGGTTCTAACCTGTGTCACAACACAAGGACCAACTTCTAAAACGGTACAAGGGATGTTTTTCCCTTGCTCGTTGAAGATGCTAGTCATTCCTACTTTTTTTCCAATTAAACCTGGCATGTTTGTTTATTTAATGGATGACTAATTAAACTTTTATCTCTACTTCAACACCACTTGGTAACTCTAATCTCATCAAAGCATCAACTGTTTTTGATGAAGAGCTGTAGATATCCAATAAACGCTTGTAAGAGCTCAATTCGAACTGCTCACGCGCTTTCTTGTTCACGTGAGGTGAACGAAGAACAGTGTATATTCTTTTGTGAGTTGGTAATGGAATTGGTCCATTAACAACAGCACCTGTAGTCTTAACAGTTTTCACGATCTTCTCAGCAGACTTGTCTACTAAGTTGTGGTCGTAAGACTTTAGTTTGATTCTAATCTTTTGACTCATTGTATCTGAATTAAGAGTTACCGTTAACTTTAGTGATCACAGCTTCTGAGATGCTTTTTGGACAGTCATCGTAGTGTGAGAACTCCATAGTTGAAGTTGCTCTACCAGATGTTACTGTACGTAATGTTGTTACGTATCCAAACATTTCAGAAAGTGGCACATTCGCTTTAATTACTTGCGCACCATTACGTGAATCCATACCAACTACTTGTCCCCTTCTACGGTTCAAATCAGCTACTACATCTCCCATATTTGCTTCTGGTGTTACCACCTCAAGCTTCATAATCGGTTCAAGTAAAGTAGGCGTTGCGTTCTTACAAGCTGCTTTGTATCCCTGTTTCGCTGCTACTTCGAATGACAATGCATCTGAATCGACAGCGTGGAAAGATCCATCAAACAAAGTTACTTGTAAACTATCCATTGGATAACCAGCCAAAGGACCGTTAACCATAGCTAGTTCGAAACCTTTTTGAATAGAAGGAACAAATTCTCTAGGAACTGAACCACCTTTAATCTTATTAGCAAAGACCAATCCTTCTTTTACTTCTTCGCCTTCTACAACATCTACAGGGCCAATAGTAAATTGGATATCGGCAAATTTACCTTTACCACCAGATTGTTTCTTATAAGTTTGTCTGTGATCAATTGTAGCACGAATAGCCTCTTTGTATTGTACTTGAGGTTCTCCTTGATTACATTCAACATTAAACTCACGTCTCATACGGTCAACAAGAATATCCAAGTGAAGCTCACCCATACCAGAGATTACAGTTTGACCTGTCTCTTGGTTAGTAACTACACGGAATGTTGGATCTTCTTCAGACAACTTACTTAAAGCAAGTCCCATCTTGTCCATATCAGCCTTTGTTTTAGGCTCAACAGCGATACCAATTACTGGCTCAGGAAAAGACATCGATTCTAGAACGATAGGCTCTTTTTCTGAGTGAAGAGTATCTCCGGTACGGATATCTTTAAATCCAACACCTGCACCAATATCTCCAGCTCCAATATTTGGAATTGCATTTTGCTTATTCGAGTGCATTTGGAAGATACGAGAGATACGTTCTTTCTTACCTGTTCTTGAGTTCCATATATAAGAACCTGCATCTAAATTACCAGAATAAACTCTAAAGAAACAAAGACGACCTACGAATGGGTCAGTCGCAATTTTAAACGCTAATGCAGCAAAAGGCTCATCTACGTTTGGCTTACGATGTTCTTCTTCTTCAGTATTTGGATTAATACCAACAATAGATTCTACATCCATCGGAGATGGCAAGAATTCCATTACAGCATCTAATACCGCTTGTACTCCTTTGTTCTTAAAGGCAGAACCACAGAACATAGGTGTAATTTTCATATCGTGAACGGCAGCTTTAATAGCAGCTTCCAATTCAGCTTCAGTAATTGAATCTGGATCCTCGAAGAATTTCTCCATCAAGTTATCGTCGTATTCAGCTACTGCTTCAACTAATTTTTCTCTCCACTCAGCAACAACATCAACTAAATCCTCAGGGATTTCAATTTCGTTGTAAGTCATTCCTTGGTCATCATTCTCCCAAGTAATTGCTTTGTTAGAAATAAGGTCAACTACACCACGGAAAGTCTCTTCGGCACCAATAGGTACTTGAAGAGGCACTGGGTGAGCACCTAAACGTTCTTTAACTTGGGCAACCACGTTAAAGAAGTCTGCACCGGCACGGTCCATTTTGTTAACGAATCCAATACGAGGTACATTGTATTTATCAGCTTGACGCCATACAGTTTCAGATTGAGGTTCAACCCCACCTACTGCACAAAATAAAGCTACAGCACCATCCAACACACGTAATGAACGTTCTACCTCAACGGTAAAATCTACGTGACCTGGAGTATCGATGATATTCATCTGGTACTCATTTTCGCGGTACTCCCAGAAACAAGTTGTAGCAGCAGAAGTAATAGTAATACCACGTTCTTGCTCTTGCTCCATCCAGTCCATAGTCGCTGCACCATCGTGAACCTCACCAATTTTGTGAGAAACACCAGTATAGTACAAAATACGCTCGGTAGTTGTTGTCTTACCAGCATCGATATGCGCCATGATACCGATATTTCGCGTATGTTTTAGATTTCTTTTAGCCATCTTCTTTTATGTTAATGATTAAAATCTAAAGTGAGAGAATGCTTTGTTCGCTTCCGCCATGCGGTGAACATCGGTTCTCTTCTTCACAGTAGCACCCTCTTCACGAGACGCCGCTATTACTTCATTAGCCAATCTAAGCGCCATGGTCTTTTCATTACGCTTACGCGTAACTCCAATTAACCACTTCATGCCTAAAGACAACTTCCTGTCTGGACGAATTTGCATTGGGATTTGGAAAGTTGCTCCACCGACTCTTCTACTACGTACTTCTACATGTGGTGTTACATTTACTAAGGCTTTCTTGAAAATCTCAACTGCATTCTCTTCGTCTCCGCTTTTCTCCTCAATGATGTCAATTGCATCATAAAAGATTCTAAACGCAGTACTCTTCTTACCGTCTAACATCAAGTTATTCACGAAACGCGTAATAAGCGTGTCGTTAAACCTTGGGTCTGGTAATAAGACTCTTTTTTTAGCTTTTGCTTTTCTCATTTTGCTTTTTTCTTCAGATTTCTCTGATTACTTTTTAGGTTTTTTAGCTCCGTACTTAGAACGTCTTTGAGTCCGTCCATCAACACCAGCTGTGTCCAAAGCTCCACGAACGATATGGTAACGTACACCTGGAAGATCTTTTACTCTTCCACCACGTACCAAAACAATCGAGTGCTCTTGCAAGTTGTGTCCTTCACCCGGGATATATGCATTCACTTCATTTCCGTTAGTCAATCTTACTCTGGCTACTTTACGCATTGCAGAGTTAGGTTTCTTTGGAGTTGTAGTGTATACACGGGTACAAACACCTCTTCTTTGAGGACAAGCATCTAGTGCGGCCGATTTACTTTTTTTAGTAAATTTTTCACGACCTTTTCGTACCAACTGCTGAATAGTAGGCATAATGCGTTTTAGTTTATAATTGATTTATATACAAGTTCCCTAATTTTTAGGGATTGCAAATGTATAACTTTTCCCCAAACCGACAAACAGCTAAACCTTTTATTTATTGATACTCTTTGTTTTAGCTATTTCGGAAGGACAAGACATGCAAGCACAGAAAGTAAAGCCTACTTTTTAATGTAGCTGAAGTAATAATCAATAAAAAACTAAATGCTTTACAAACAGAATGAGCAACTTAGGCTTCATTTATATTTTTTCAACACATACCTAAAAAGCCTAGAATAAAAATTAACTTTGAAGCTTCTACAAAGAATTGTTTTACACCTTATATATAGCGTACACAAAATGAGTGACTACTTAGCCCATTTAAATCCATCTCAGCGAAAAGCTGTAGAAAAAACAGAAGGACCTGTAATGGTTATTGCTGGAGCGGGTTCTGGTAAGACTAGAGTTTTAACCTACCGTATAGCACACCTCTTACATAAAGGGGTCGATCCATTTAACATCCTCTCTTTAACCTTTACCAATAAAGCGGCAAAGGAAATGAAAGAACGGATCCAGAAAATCATTGGAACAGCTGCTAAAAATATATGGATGGGTACCTTCCACTCGGTATTCGCTAAAATACTACGTTTTGAAGCGGACAAAATAGGCTACCCTTCCAACTTTACTATTTACGACTCCGATGATTCGAAAGCACTATTAAGACGTATTATTAAAGGAATGAGTTTAGACACCGATATTTACAAGGTAAATGTTGTTGCCTCACGGATTTCTTCATTTAAAAACAATTTAGTTACGGTTAAAGCGTACAACAACAATACAGAACTTAAAACACAAGACGACTCGGCACATAGACCACAAATGGGTGTTTTATACGAAACTTATGTAAAAGAATGCTTCAAGTCTGGCGCAATGGATTTTGATGACTTGCTATTAAAAACCAACGAGCTAATATTTCGTTTTCCTGAAGTACTCCATAAATACCAAGAACGATTTAAATACATCTTAGTAGATGAGTACCAAGATACAAACCACTCACAATACCTCATTGTAAAAGCACTGGCTTCTAGATTCGAAAACTTATGTGTGGTAGGAGATGATGCGCAGAGTATTTACGCATTCCGTGGAGCCAACATTCGCAATATCCTAAACTTCAAAAAGGATTATGCAGATTCTAAAATCATCAAACTAGAACAAAACTACCGTTCTACTCAGAACATAGTAAAAGCAGCAAATAGCATCATTAGTAAAAACACCGAACAGCTCGACAAAAAAGTTTGGACTGCGAACGACTTGGGAGAAAAGATAAAAGTAAACCGAGCGATGACGGATAATGATGAAGCTGCAATGGTAGGTTCTAATATCCAAGAGACAAAGAATAGAGAACAGGCACTGAATGAAGATTTCGCCATTTTATACCGTACCAACGCACAGTCGCGTAGTATGGAGGAAGCTTTAAGGAAACGAGGAATTCCGTATCGTATTTATGGTGGACTATCCTTTTACCAGCGAAAAGAAATAAAAGATCTAATGGCTTATTTCAGAATGGCATCGAATGCTCAGGACGAAGAAGCGATTAGACGAATTATAAACTATCCTAAAAGAGGAATTGGAAATAGCTCCATAGATAGAATTACTTTAAGAGCTAAAGAACAACAAAAATCATTCTGGGCAGTTATAGAGAACATCAAAGCTGAAGAAACAGGTTTAAATGCTGGTAGTACAACGAAGGTAGATAATTTCGCGATCCTTATTAAAGGATTCCAAGCAATGGCGAAAGAACAAGATGCTTATGAAGTAGCTTCGTATATAACTAAGCAATCTGGTTTATTTAGAGAAATGCAAACAGACAAAACTCCGGAAGGAATTAGTCGCTATGAAAACCTACAGGAACTCCTTAACGGGATAAAGGATTTTGTAGACCAAGAAAATCAGAAACCTGAAGCTGAAAGAAATACCAGCTTGAGTTATTATTTAGAAGACATTGCCCTGCTTACAGACAACGATAAAGAAGATGAGGACAATGGAGATCATGTTTCTCTTATGACCATTCATCAATCTAAAGGTTTGGAGTATAAATATGTATATATTGTAGGCCTGGAAGAGAACCTCTTTCCTTCACAAATGTCAATGGGCTCTAGAGCCGATTTAGAAGAAGAGAGACGCTTATTTTATGTAGCCCTAACAAGGGCAGAAAAAAGAGCTACTTTAAGTTTTGCCTTGAGTCGTTATCGCTGGGGTAATTTAATTGACTGCGAGCCAAGCAGGTTTATTGAAGAAATTGATGATCAATTTTTGGATTTAGATTTCATTAATGTAAAACCGGCACGTAGAGAATCTGGAGCTATTAGTAGTGGCACAAATTACAAGACAAATGTTCCATCAAGATTTAATAAATCAACAGAAAAAAAGGAAGTGAGAAGACCACAAAGTAAGCCGATGTTTATCCCTAGAAATTTAAAAAAACTAGACCCAACTACACAGGCTCGAAACTATACAGAACAAGACTATTCTACTGGAATGAAAGTAGAACACGATAGATTTGGCTTGGGTGTTATTTGCAAACTAGAAGGCGATGGTGCCAATAAAAAAATTAGCATTAACTTTACGGATGGTGGAGAAAAAACACTGCTCGCAAAATTCGCAAAACTCAACATACTCAAATAATTTTTAAATGGAATACAATACAAGCCTGCCACATTTAATTATTCCAGAGTACGGAAGAAATGTTCAGAAAATGGTTCACTCGATTATCGAAATCGAAGACCGTGAAAAAAGAAATCATCAAGCAAAAGCTATTATAGAGGTTATGGGGAATTTAAATCCCCATCTTAGAGATGTACCCGATTTTAAACACAAATTATGGGACCATCTTTTTATCATGTCAGATTTTGGTTTAGACGTAGATTCCCCCTATGGGAAACCTTCAAAAGAATCTTTTGAAGAGAAACCTCTTAAAGTTCCTTATTCGGAGAACAATATAAAGTTGCGTTACTACGGTAAGATACTACCACAAATTATAGAACGTGTGGTAGAAATGGAGGAGAG
>Ga0308009_10000220_pt1 | contig 47266 bp, 42 predicted proteins | sample Neamet127_FD_203134 | JGI IMG/M metagenome (GOLD analysis project Ga0308009, IMG submission 203134) | Marine microbial communities from water near the shore, Antarctic Ocean - #127 | ecosystem: Environmental > Aquatic > Marine > Unclassified | place: Southern Ocean | collected 2014-07-24 | reverse complement strand
AGTGCCATGAGTTTGCAAGGTTTGAAGCTTTAATGGCCTCAATTCTTGCAATATCTATGCCGCTCTACCACCCCGCTAACCCTCATCAATACTGGAGTTAGGGGGTTTCTCAGGGACGACTAGCTACATGGCGCAGGTGAACATCGAGGTGGTGGGTTACCGGGGCTCCGCGCCGCTGGTCACCGACCTGATCGGCGGGCAGATTCCCCTGGCGTTTGACACGCTGGATTCCCTGCTGCCGCACCATGAAGGCGGCAAGCTGCGCATCCTGGCCACCTCGGGCCTCAAGCGTTCGCCGTTTTCGCCCACCGTGCCCACCTTCAAGGAGCAGGGGCTGCCGCTCAGTGCGGTGGGCTGGAACACGTTTTTTGCACCGTCCACCACCCCTAGGGCCACGGTGGATCTGTTGAGCAAGGCGGTGTACCAGATCATGTCCGAGCCCGACACGCGCGCCAAATTCGCCGCCGCCAAAATGGTGCCCGTGGCCATGACCCAGGCGCAGACGGAGGCGTCGTTCAAGGCCTTCAACACCCAGTGGACACCGGTGATCCGGCGCTCCGGCTTCAAGCCCGAGTCCTGAGCGGTGGACACGGCTTTGACCGCCTCGCCCCGTCCCAACATCGTCTTCATTGTTGCGGACGACCTCGGTTATGCCGACCTCGGCTGTTACGGCGGCCGGGCACCCGTCTCGCCCGTGCTCGACAGCCTGGCCGCCGGGGGCATGAAGTTCACCCAGGGCTATGCCAACTCGCCGGTGTGTTCGCCCACCCGCTTTGCGCTCATGACCGCGCGTTACCAGTACCGCCTGCGCGGCGCTGCCGAAGAGCCGATCAACAACAAGAGCCGCGGCAGCACCACGCTGGGCCTGCCGCCGGAACACCCGACACTGCCTTCGCTGCTGAAGGCCAGCGGCTACCGCACCGCGCTGATGGGCAAGTGGCATCTGGGCTACCCGCCGTCGTTCGGGCCGCTGCGCTCGGGTTATGAGGAATTTTTCGGCCCCATGTCGGGCGGGGTGGACTACTTCACCCACTGCAGCTCAGGCGGCAGCCACGACCTGTGGTTCGGCGAGGAAGAAAAAAAGGAAGACGGCTACCTGACCGACCTGATCACGCAGCGCTCGGTCGACTATGTGGAGCGCATGGCCGGCGCGGCCAAAGCCGGCACGCCCTTTTTTCTGAGCATGCACTACACCGCGCCGCACTGGCCCTGGGAAACGCGCGACGACGAGGCGCTGGCGCAGGACATCAGGGACAACCTGTTTCACCTGCACGGTGGCAACATCCACAGCTACCGCCGCATGATTCACCACATGGACGAAGGCATAGGCCGGGTGATGGACACCCTGCGCCGGCACGGCCTGGCCGACAACACGCTGGTGGTGTTCACCAGCGACAACGGCGGTGAACGTTTTTCCGACAGCTGGCCGCTGGTGGGCGGCAAGATGGACCTCACCGAGGGCGGCATCCGGGTGCCCTGGATCGCGCACTGGCCGGCGCAGATCGCAGCGGGCCAGGTCAGCGGGCAGCACTGCATGAGCATGGACTGGTCGGCCACCCTGCTGGATGCCGCCGGCGTGGCGGCCGATCCCGCCTACCCGCTGGACGGCATGTCGCTGCTGCCGGTGCTGCAGCAGCCGGTCCGGCAGTTTCACCGGCCGCTTTACTGGCGCATGAACCACCGCGGCCAGCGCGCGCTGCGCGACGGCGACTGGAAGTATTTGCGGGTGGACGGCAATGACTACCTCTTCAACATTGCCGCCGACGAGCGCGAGCGCGCCAACCTCGCGCCGCGCGAACCCGCGCGGCTGGCGGCGCTGCGCGAGGCCTGGGATCGCTGGAATGACAGCATGCCGCCGATTCCGGCAGATGCCACGGTGAGCCTGGGGTATTCGGTCAAGGACATGCCGCAGCGCTGATCTGGTGTCTCGCGGCGCGATTTCCCCGCGCCCGGCGAGGGCGTCACGGGGGAATACGGTATCCTTGTCAGCTTGCCAACTACCGCACACCGCTCGTGTCCGACACCCCCCCCAGTAGATCTTCCAAACCGGAAGACAAACGCGGCTTTCTGCAGAAGCTTGCCGAGATGCTCCACCCGGGGCCCGATTCCAAAGACGAACTGATCGAAACCCTGGTCGAAGCCCAGGACAACGATGTCATTGGCGCGCAAAGCCGCGAAATGCTGGAGGGCGTGATCCGCATGGCCGACATGACGGCCGGCGACGTGATGGTGGCCGCGCCGCGCATGGATGCGGTCAATATCGACGCGCCTTTCGACGAGTTGCTGCACCTGGTGATCGACACCGCCCACTCGCGTTTTCCCGTTTATGAAAACGAGAAGGAAAACATCATCGGCATCCTGATGGCCAAGGACCTGCTCAAGCTGCAACGCGCACCCGAGCTCAACATCCGCGCGCTGCTGCGCCCGGCGGTGTTCGTGCCGGAAAGCAAGGGCCTGAACGACCTGCTGCGCGAGTTCCGCGGCAACCGCAACCACCTGGCCATCGTGATCGACGAGTTCGGCCGCGTCGCCGGCCTGATCACGATTGAAGACGTGCTCGAGCAGATCGTCGGCGAGATCGAGGACGAGTTCGACATCGCCGAGGACGACGGCGACATCTTCGGCCTGTCCGACCACACCTACCGCGTCAGCGGCGACACCTCGATCGAGCGTGTCAGCGAGGCTTTTGGCGTGAAGCTGCTGGATGCCGACTTCGAAACCATAGGCGGCCTGGTTGCGCACGAGATGGGCCATGTGCCCAAACGCGGCGAGGTGTATGTGCTGGCCGGCCTGCAGTTCACCGTGCTGCACACCAAGGGCGGCGCGGTGCGCTGGTTCAAGGTGTCGCCGGCCGCCGCTGCCGACGCCCCGGCTCCGTAAAGACCCCGCAACATGGGACGGCAGACCATCGACAGCATGATGTCTTCGATGCCGACCCTGCCGGCGCTGCTCGAACACATCGGCTACCCCAAACAGAAAAAGCATGGCCTGTCGGTGCTGCGCATGCTGTGGGTGCTGCTCGCCGGCGCGGCCCACGCAGCCAGCATCGCCTGGCCCTTCGCCCTCGGCTTGCCGCAGGGCCAGCCGGTCTGGTGGCTGCAGTTGCTGGCGCTGGCCGGGCTGGCCTGGCAACTGGACCGCTGCAGGACGTTCCGCCACGGGCTGACGCTGGGCTGGCTGTTTGCCACGGCCTGGCTGTGCGGCATTTTCTGGTGGCTGTTTATTTCGCTGCACACCTATGGCGGGCTGGCCTCGCCGCTGGCCGTGCTGGCGGTGCTCGGGCTGGCGGTTTTTCTGGGCACCTACTACGCGCTGGCGAGCGGCGTGTATGTGGCCATCGCGCCAGCCGGCCGCACGCGCCGCGCGCTGGTGTTTGCGGCGCTGTGGCTGATGGCCGAACTGGCGCGCGTCCAGTTTTTCACCGGCTTTCCCTGGGGCCAGGCCGGTTACGCCCATTTGAGCGGCTGGCTCGACGACTACGCACGCTGGATCGGGGTGCACGGCATCACCTTCCTGGCCGCCTTCCTGGCCGCGGGCCTGGCCGGCTGGGGCCAGTCGCGGCGCCAGGTGCTGCTGTTCCCGCTGACGGCCCTGCTGATTGTCGGCGTCGCCATCCTGGCCGGGCGCCAGACCTCGACGTCGGCGGGCAGCCTGCAGGTCACCTTGCTGCAGGGCAACATCCCGCAGAACGAAAAATTCCAGCCGGGCAGCGGGCTGCCGACCGCGCTGCGCTGGTACGCCGAACAGTTGCAGGGCGCCAAAACCGCGCTGGTGGTCGCGCCCGAAACCGCCTTGCCGCTGCTGCCGCAGCAACTGCCCGAAGGCTATTGGCCGGCCTTGCAGTCACGTTTTGCCGCGGGCGGCCAGGCCGCGCTGATCGGCATCCCGCGCGGCAGTTACGAGGCCGGTTACGCCAATTCGGTGGCCGGGCTCAAACCGGCAACGGCAGGCGCGCCTGGTCCGGTAGCGGCCTATTACTTCGACAAACACCACCTCGTGCCTTTCGGCGAATTTGTGCCCCCCGGCTTTCGCTGGTTCATCAACCTGATGAACATCCCGCTTGGCGACTTCAGCCGCGGTGCGCTGGGCCAGCCTTCCTTCGACTGGCAGGGCCAGCGGCTGGCGCCGAATATCTGTTACGAGGATCTGTTCGGCGAAGAACTGGCGGCGGCCTTTGCGGACGCGGCGACGGCGCCCACCATCCTGGTCAACGTCAGCAACATCGGCTGGTTCGGCAACACGGTGGCGATCGACCAGCACCTGGCGATCTCGCGCATGCGCACGCTGGAATTCGAGCGGCCCATGATCCGTGCCACCAACACCGGCGCCACCGTGATCATCGACCACACCGGCCGGGTCAGCCACGAGCTGCCGCGCCACACCCGCGGGGCGCTGGTCGGCGAGGTCGAGGGCCGCAAGGGCCTGACGCCCTATGCCCAGTGGGTTTCGCGTTACGGGCTCTGGCCGTTCTGGGGCGGGGCCGGTGTGCTGGTGCTGCTGGTGCTGCTGGCCTGGCTGGCACGCCGCCGCCGTTGACAAGCGCTATCAAAACAGGAGCTGGATGCCCTTGCCCGCTATGGGCGGGAGGCCGATTTGACCTGAAAATCAGGAGGCAGTCCGTCCCATGCGAACCAGTCGCCCCGGACGTTCTGCCGTGATCTCTCCCTCGCGCTGCACCGCCACCCCGGCGACCCAGGTCGCGACATAACCCTGGGCCTTCTGCACACAAAGCGTTTGCCGCCGGCCGGCAGGTCGCGCACCAGCGCCGGTGTGCCCACGCTCAGGCGCTGCGGGTTGATCAGGTTGAGGTCGGCGCGCTGGCCGGGCGCAATTTCGCCGCGGTCGTTCAGGCCCAGGTAACGCGCGTTGCGCCGCGTCAGCATTTCCACCGCGCGCCCCAGCGGCAGCTTGCCCTGGTCCCGGCCCAACACCCAGTGGGTCAGCATGAAGGTGGTGAAACTTGCGTCGCAGACCGTGCCCACGTGCGCGCCGGCATCGCTGAGACTGGAGAGCACGCGCGGATGGTCCAGCATCTGGCGCACCGCGTCCAGCGAGCCGTTGTTGTAGTTGAAGATGGGAAAGTAGATGAGATGGCTGCCGTCGCCGCCGGCCAGGTGGTCGTACAAGGCCTCCAGCGGCGTGATGCCGCGCTGTTTGGCCTGTACCAGGAAACTCTGCATCACCGAGGGCTCGTAATTGAGTTTCTCATCGAGCGGGAACATGCGGCCGCTGATCAGGGCTATGCGCGCCAGCAGGATGTCCACCAGCGGCGGGATGGCCGTGCCATCGCCGGCCAGGCGTTCCGACTTCTCGCTCAGGATGCGCGCCTTGCGCGCCGGCTCGCGCAGCGCCGCCGCGCGTTCGGCCAGCGGCAGCTGTGCGACTTCCTTGTAGCCGGGGAAACCCATGAAGGGGTGGAAACTCGCGTCGAGGCCGTTGATCACGCCGATGCCGCGCACGGCCGCCTGCAGGTAAAGCGGCAGGCCGGCCGCCACGGCGGCATCGACGCGCCCGCGTATCGCCTCGTACTGCTCGCCGCCCGGGTCGCGCTGCAGCCAGGTCATGGACAGCGGCTTGCCGCTGGCACGTGCCATCTGCGCGACCAGGTCGAACTCGACATCGAAGCGATGTGGCCCCTGCAGCAAATCGAAGTCGCTGACCACCTGGAGCACGCCGTGGGCCATGCCGTCGAACGCGCCGGCCAGTCCCACCAGTTCGGCCGCCGTGGCTTCGGCTGCGGGTGTTTCCTTGCCTTCGGAGGTACGGTGGTTGTCGCTGCGGCCGGTGCTGAAACCAGCGGCGCCGGCCAGCAGCGCTTGGTGCAGCAAGGCGCGCATGGCGGCGATGTCGTCGGTTGTGGCGACCTGCTTGGCGACCGCGCGTTCACCCATGACATACATGCGCAGCGGGTCGTGCGGTACCTGCACCAGGTAGTCCAGGCTGCGCGGCGTCTTGTCCAGCGCATCCATGTACTGCGGAAAACTTTCCCAGTCCCAGCGTATGCCCTCATGCAGCGCCGCGCCCGGAATGTCCTCCACGCCCTCCATCAGCTTGATCAGGTCGTCCTGGTGGCCGGGCCGTACCGGCGCAAAACCGACGCCGCAATTGCCCATGACCAGCGTCGTCACGCCATGGTAAATGCTGGGCGTGAAGTTGAGGTCCCAGGTCACCTGGCCGTCGTAGTGGGTATGGATGTCAACAAAACCGGGGGTCAGCCACAGGCCGTGGGCATCCACGGTCTCGCGTGCGGCTTCGCTGATGGCGCCGACTTCCACGATGCGGCCATCGCGTACCCCGACATCGGCGACAAAAGGCTCGCCGCCGCGGCCATCGACCACGGTGGCGCCTTTAACGAGAAGATCGAGCATCTTGTTTCCTCCACCAGTAAACCATGGCCAGGCCGCTCACGATGTGCCAGATGCCCCACAGGCTGGCCACCGTGACCATGCCCAGGTCGCTGTCGAACTGTACGCCGATGATCCCCAGCGCCAGTCCCGAATTCTGCATGCCGCCTTCTATCATCACGGCGCGGCGGTCCTTCTCGCTGACCCGCATGGCCACGCTGGTGAGCCAGCCGAAGAACAGCCCGCAGGCATTGTGAATCACCACGATCAGCAGCGTCGGCAACAGACCCAGCGTCAGCAGCTGCCTTTCCTTGATCAGGCCGGCCACGATGAACAGCAGCAGGCAGATCACGGCGAAATGTCCCAATGGCTTGCGTATGCGCGCGGTCAGCATGGGCAGCTTGTGCGAAAACAGCAGGCCCAGCGTCATGGGCACGGCCAGCAACAGCAGCAGGCTCAGCCAGATGCCCGAGGGGTCGATGCTGAGTTCACGCATCCAGGCCGCCGTTGCGGGGTTGGTGGCGATCATCCAGCTGAAGTTGAAGGGTGTGGCCACCAGGGCGATCACGCTCGCCACGGCCGACACGCTGACCGACAGCGCGGTGTTGCCGCGCCCCAGGTGGGTGATGACATTGCTGAGGCTGCCGCCCGGACAGGCCGCAACCAGGATCATCGCGGCTTCGACATTGGGCGGCAGGTCCAGCAGCAGCGTGGCAAGCCAGGTGGCGACCGGCAGCAGGATGAACTGCGGAATCAGCCCGCAGATCACCGCCCGGGGCGTCTGCGCGACACGTTTGAAGTCCTCCACACGCAGCTCGAGCGCGACCGAAAAAACCATGGTCGCCAGGACCAGCGTCAGGATCAGTTGTTGTGTTGTCATGTACTTTCCTTGCGCTTTGAGGGTAAACCGGACAAAGCTCCGTAAAATCAAGGGTTTTCGCGGGTTCAGGCCTGCCCTGTCTTTCTTTCCGGCCCTGCGTCGCCGCACACCCTACCTATGTTGACCTTTCAGCAAATCATCTTGAAGCTCCAGTCCTACTGGGACGCGCAGGGCTGCGCGCTTTTGCAGCCCTATGACATGGAAGTCGGCGCCGGGACTTCCCACACCGCGACCTTTCTGCGCGCGCTGGGCCCCGAACCCTGGAAAGCCGCCTATGTGCAGCCCAGCCGCCGGCCCAAGGACGGCCGTTATGGCGAGAACCCGAACCGCCTGCAGCACTACTACCAGTACCAGGTGGTGCTCAAGCCGGCGCCGGCCAACATCCTGGAGCTGTACCTCGGCTCGCTGGAGGCGCTGGGCTTCGACCTGAAAAAAAACGACATCCGCTTTGTCGAGGACGACTGGGAGAACCCGACCCTGGGCGCCTGGGGCCTGGGCTGGGAAGTCTGGCTCAACGGCATGGAGGTCACGCAGTTCACCTACTTCCAGCAGGTGGGCGGCATCGACTGCAAACCCATCACCGGCGAGATCACCTATGGCCTCGAGCGCCTGGCCATGTATTTGCAGGGCGTGGACAACGTCTACAACCTCCAGTGGACCGAGAACCTCAGTTATGGCGACGTGTACAAGCAGAACGAGGTCGAACAATCGACCTACAACTTCGAACACAGCGACGCCGACTTCCTGTTCACTGCCTTCACTGCGCATGAAAAACAGGCCAGACACCTGATCGACGTGCAGCTGGCGCTGCCGGCCTATGAGCAGGTGCTCAAGGCCGCGCACAGCTTCAACCTGCTGGACGCGCGCGGCGCCATCAGCGTGACCGAACGCGCGGCCTACATCGGGCGTATCCGCAACCTGGCCCGCGCCGTGGCGCAAAGTTATTACGAAAGCCGTGAACGCCTGGGCTTCCCGATGGCGCCGCGCGAGTGGGTGCAACAGATGACGAAGAAGGCTGCATAAGACATGACAACGAAGAACCTTCTGGTCGAACTGTTTGTGGAAGAGCTGCCGCCCAAGGCGCTCAAAAAACTCGGAGAGGCCTTTGCCGGTGTGTTGTTCGAGCAGCTCAAGGCCCAGGGCCTGACCGCGGCCGACTCGGCCTTGACTTCCTTTGCCTCACCGCGCCGCCTGGGCGCGCATGTGACGGCGGTGGCTGCGCAGGGCGCCGACAAGGCCGTCTCGCAAAAATTGATGCCTGTGGCCGTCGGGCTGGATGCCTCGGGCAACGCCACGCCGGCCCTGCTCAAGAAGCTGCAGGCCCTGGGCGCTGACGCCTCGGCCGTGGCCGGGCTCAAACGTGCGCCCGACGGCAAGGCGGAGGCGCTGTTTTACGACAGCACCGTCCAGGGGGCAACGCTGGCCGAAGGCCTGCAAAAGGCGTTGCTCGAAGCCATTGCCAAATTGCCGATTCCCAAGGTCATGACCTACCAGCTGGCCGATGGCTGGAGCGACGTCAAGTTTGTGCGCCCCGCCCATGGCCTGGTCGCGCTGCACGGCAGCGAGGTGGTCGCCATCGAGGCGCTGGGCCTGAAGGCCGGCAACAGCACCCGCGGCCACCGCTTCGAAGCGGCGCTTGATCCCGTGGTGTTGAAAGACGCCGACAGTTATGCCGCGACCCTGAAAAAGGACGGCGCGGTGATCGCCGGTTTTGCCGAGCGCAGGGCCGAGATCGTCAGCCAGCTCGCAGCGGCTGCCGCCAAGGTCGGCGGCGGCGTCAAGGCCATCGACGACGACGCATTGCTCGACGAGGTCACGGCGCTGGTCGAGCGCCCGAATGTGCTGGTCTGCGAATTCGAGAAAGAATTCCTCGATGTGCCGCAGGAATGCCTGATCCTCACGATGAAGGCGAACCAGAAGTACTTCCCGCTGCTCGAGGCATCCGGCAAGCTCAGCAACAAGTTCCTGGTGGTCAGCAACATCAGCCCGGCCGATGCCAGCGCGGTGGTCGGTGGCAACGAGCGTGTCGTGCGCCCGCGCCTGGCCGATGCCAAGTTCTTCTTCGACCAGGACCGCAAGAAAACCCTGGCCTCGCGTGTCGCGGGGCTGGACAAGGTGGTGTACCACAACAAGCTGGGCTCGCAGGGCGAGCGGGTTGAACGTGTGCGTGCCATTGCCAGGGCCATCGGCCAGCAACTGGGCGGCGACACGCTGGCGCAGCAGGCCGACCAGGCCGCACAACTGGCCAAGACCGACCTGGTGACCGACATGGTCGGTGAGTTCCCCGAGTTGCAGGGCATCATGGGCCGGTATTACGCGCTCAACGACGGGCTCAGCGCCGACGTGGCCGACGCGATCGAAGACCACTACAAACCGCGTTTTGCCGGCGACGAACTGCCTCGCAACAAGGTGGGTGTGGTGGTGGCCTTGGCCGACAAGCTCGAAACCCTGGTGGGCATGTTCGGCATCGGCAATTTGCCGACCGGCGACAAGGATCCGTTTGCGCTGCGCCGCCATGCCCTGGGCGTGGTGCGCATGCTGATGGAAAAGAATCTTCCGCTCGAGATTTTTGAAGTGACTCGGGCTGCCTTCAAAGCGTTTCCCGACGGAATGTTGGGTGATGCCCAAACAGATCTGAACATTTTTATTCTTGATCGCCTCAAGGGCTATCTGCGTGAGGGTGGTTACTCGGCAGCAGAGGTGGATGCCGCCGTGCATGCCCCGGGTATGACCGTATGGTCCGACATTCCACGGCGCCTGGCCGCCGTTCGCACCTTCGCGGCCCTGCCCGAGGCGCCGGCGCTGGCCGCCGCCAACAAACGCATCAGCAACATCCTCAAGAAAACCGACGGTGTCGATGCCCATGTCAGCGAATTGCTGCTGCAGGAACCCGCCGAAAAAGCCCTGCATGCCGCGATGCAGCAGGTGGCACCGCAGGCCGGTGCCCAGTTCGAGGCCGGCGACTACGCCGCCTCGCTGCAGACCCTGGCTGCGTTGCGTGCGCCGGTCGATGCTTTTTTCGAAGGCGTGATGGTCAATGCCGAACAGGCCGACCTGCGGCTGAACCGCCTCGGCCTGCTCGCCACCCTGCACCAGGCCATGAACCGCGTGGCCGACCTGTCCCGTCTCGCGAGTTGAGCGGCGCACCATGATGGACATCAAACTGGCATGGCGCGCGTGGAAGACACGGCACCGCGACCAGGTGTTCGAGCTGCGCGCGATCCGCGAGGCCCTGCGCCATGGCGGCGTGGCGCTGGACGTGGGCGCCAACAAGGGCAGCTACCTGTATTCGATGGGGCGCTGGGCCGGCGTTTCGCCGGTGGTGGCCTTCGAGCCGCAAAGCCGGCTGGCGGCTTACCTGAGGGGCGCCTGCCGGCGCTCCGGCCTGCACAACGTCACCATCGAAAACCTGGCGCTGTCGAATCAGCAGGGTGAACTCCAGCTGTTTGTGCCCGGCGACAGCCATTCGCCCGGTGCGTCGCTGGAGGCCAGCATTGCCGAGAAAACCGATTGCCACACGGAAACCGTCAAGGTCACCACGCTGGATGCCTATGCGGCAGAAAAATTGCATGCGCCGGTGCGTGTGATCAAGATCGATGTCGAAGGCCATGAGATGGCGGTGCTGCAGGGCGCGCTGGCGCTGATCCGGCGCGACAAACCGCTGCTGGTGGTGGAGTGCGAAGGCCGCCACCTGCCGGCCGGCAAAACCGTACACGACTTCATCACGCTGGTGACATCGCTCGGTTACCGCGCCACACTCGCCATGCCCGGCATCGGCGAGCTGCCGGCGGCCCAGTTTCGCGAGGCGATGCACCAGAAGCAGGCCGGTGATCGTTTCTGGGACGCCAAGGATTACTACAACAACTTCATTTTCAGACCCCTTGCGGAGCCCGCATGAAACTTGTGATCCTCGACCGTGACGGCACCATCAACCGCGACAGCGACGACTTCGTCAAGACGCCGGACGAGTGGATTCCGCTGCCCGGTTCGCTGGAGGCGATCGCCCGCCTGACGCACGCGGGCTGGCATGTGGTGATTGCATCGAACCAGTCGGGGCTGGGCCGCGGCCTGTTCGACGTGGCCTCGCTGAACGCCATGCACGCCAAGATGCACAAGTTGCTGGCCGCGGTCGGCGGGCGCATCGATGCGGTGTTTTATTGCCCGCACAGCCCCGAAGAAAAGTGCAGCTGCCGCAAGCCGCTGCCCGGCCTGTTCGAGCAGATAGGCGCGCGTTTCGGCGTGCCGCTCAAGGGTGTGCCGACGGCCGGTGACTCGGTGCGCGATTTGCTGGCCGGCGCTGCCGCGGGCTGCGAGCCGCACCTGGTGCTGACCGGAAAATCCGCTGTGTATGCGGGCGGTGGCCAGCCGGACGGCTTGCCGCAGGGCACGCAGATACACGCCGACCTGGCCGCCTTTGTCGAGTTCCTGCTGAATCGCAGCAGCGCCGCTTCGCTGCCCAAACCATAGCCCCCACCCTCGTCCTACAAGGGCTGCAAGCCTGAACCCCCGACGTCTCACCGGAAACACCCATCATGCCCCTGATCCGCTCCATCCTGCATCTCCTGTGGATGACCGTCACGGTGATCCCCTGGGCCATTGCCGTGCTGATTTTTTCCATGTTCGGCACCAGCACCCAGATTTACTGGATGTGCGCGGGCTGGCTGCGCGTGGCCGTCAGCGGCGGCACCGTGATCCTCGGCATCAAGAACCGCGTGACCGGCATGGAAAACCTGCCGACCGGCGAAAAAAGCGCGGCCGTGTTGCTGCTCAAGCACCAAAGCACCTGGGAGACGTTCTCGATGCCGACGCTGATGCCGCACCCGCTGGCCTATGTATTCAAGAAGGAACTGCTTTACGTGCCGTTTTTCGGCTGGGCCATGGCCCGCATGGACATGATCCACATCGACCGCAGCCAGCGCGCGCAGGCTTTCAACAAGGTGGTCGAACAGGGCCGCCGCCTCATGAGCCAGGGCGTCTGGGTCATCATGTTCCCCGAGGGCACGCGCATAGAGCGCGGGCAGCAGGGCGTCTACAAGACCGGCGGCACGCGGCTGGCGATCGAGACCGGCGCGCCGGTGATCCCGATTGCCGTGACCTCGGCCAAGTGCTGGCCGCGCAAGGCCTTCATCAAGAAGCCCGGCATCGTCGACATCTCGATCGGCAAACCGATCAGCAGCGTGGGCCGCAAGCCCGAGGAACTGATGCAGGAAGTGCAGGCCTGGATAGAAGCCGAGATGCGCCGGCTGGATCCGGAGGCCTACCCGGAAACGGCCGGTGCCAGGGTGTGAATTCGGCTCGGGCGGCGCTAAACTGCCATGATGCAAAGGCTTCTCCAGTTCACGCTTGACCTGTTTGACAGCCTGCCGGCCCCGCCCGTCGCAACGCCGCCGCGCCGCGCCCGGAAAAAACAGGAAAATCGGCCTCCAGCCCTTGTCCCGCCTGCGCAGGCAGCTCCTGAAAAGATAGCAATCCTGACTCCCGAGGACCTGCGGCCGGCCCAGACCCTGCAGCAGGTGCTGGCGCCGGCGACCTACCGGCATCCGGCCGCCACGCGCGAAGCGCTGCTGGGCGACGTCGTCGTGGGCTACCAGTTCCGGCGCGGCAAACGCCGCACCATCGGCTTTTCGGTGGGCGCCGAGGGGCTGGTGGTCAGCGCGCCCAAGTGGGTTCCCCTGTATGAGATCGACAAGGCGGTGCAGGAGAAATCCGGCTGGATTGTTGCCAAGCTGCACGAAACACGCGCCCGCCACGACCGGCTCGAAGCTGCCCGCATCGAGTGGCGCGACGGGACCACCCTGCCTTTTCTCGGCGAGACGGTGCGGCTGCAGATCGACCCGCGCCACGCATTCGGCGGCGTTGGCGGCGAACTCCGGTCCGCAGAGGCCGGCGACGCCGCTGCGCCGCAGAAAATCCTGTACATCGGCCTGGCGCACGACGCCAGCGCCGAACAGATCCGCGACTCGGTGCAGGCCTGGCTGATGCGACGCGCCAAACAGTTGTTTACCGAACGGCTGGACCACTTCGCCCCGCATCTGGGCGTGCAATGGCGCAAGCTCAGCCTGAGCAGCGCGGGCACCCGCTGGGGCAGCGCCAGCGCCGACGGCGCGATACGGCTGAACTGGCGGCTGGTTCACTTCAAGCCATCGGTGATCGACTACGTGGTGGTGCACGAACTGAGCCATTTGCGCGTGATGGACCACAGCCCGCGCTTCTGGGATACAGTGCGCACCGTGGTGCCCGACTACGCGCGCTTGCGCAGCCAGTTGAAGGATGAAGCCGTGCCCCGGTGGTGACATGGATCAACAGGCTTTTTCATGACCCTGCAACAATGATGTGAGGGCTAATACGGCTGGACAATTTTGTTAATTTCTGTAATATGACAAAGGTGATAAAAATGACAGCCAGAGTCCAGGGGATTCGGCGAGCAACTCTTGCAGCGAAGGTCTTATGAACGACAACCCGATTCTCGTAGTTGAGGACAATCCTGACCACCTGGAACTGACCGTCCTGACGCTGCAGGAACAGGGGGCGGACACCGCGATTGTCACGGCGCGTGATGGCGCCGAAGCACTCGACTACCTCTTCGGCCAGGGCGCGCACGCCGGGCGCGATACGCACAAGCAGCCCGCGTTCATCCTGCTGGACATGAAGCTGCCCAAGCTGTCGGGGCTGGACGTGCTGCGCAGCGTGCGCGCCAACCCGCTGACGGCGCTGGTCCCGGTGGTCATGCTGACCTCTTCGAGCGAGCAGTCCGACATCATTGCCTGCTACCAGAGCGGCGCCAACGGCTTTGTGCGCAAGCCGGTCGACTTCGGCGAGTTCACCGAAAAACTCAGCCGCCTGCAGCATTACTGGCTGCGCGTCAACGAGTCCATCGCGACGGTGTGACCCGCGCAAGGGCCGGCCGCCATGCCCGGCCCTGCTTCTGCCGGCCTTTCCCGGCGTGCCTGATCCCCGGTGACTTACAGTCGGGTGAATCTACATCGCTGAAAGCACCATGAAGGCCAGGATCAGTTTGCGCGCACGTATCGTCATGCTGGTGGTCGTGGCGATTGTTCCGCTGTTCGGCATGTCCATCTTCAAGGCGTTGCACAACGCCGACGCCGAGGTGGCGCGTGCCAAGGACGACCTGCGTTTCGCCGCGTCGCTGGCCGCGGCCGGCCAGGAGCGGGTGGCCGATTCTGCGCGCCAGGTCCTGACGCTGATTGCGTCCCTGCCGGAGATCCAGGACGCCGGCAACACCGACTGCGACCGTTATTTTTCAAGCCTGTCCCGGCGGCTGCCGGAGTATGCCAACCTCGGCGTCGCCGGGCTGGACGGCCAGACCCGCTGTCACGCGCTGGGCAGCGGCCGGAAGGCCTATGTGGGCGACCGGGCCTACTTCCAGGATGCGATCGAACAACGCCGCTTTGTGGTCGGCAGCTTTGCGGTAGGCCGGCTGGCGAACAAGCCGGTCCTGACCTATGCCCTGCCGGTGATCGATGCGGCGGACCGCATCACCGGTGTGGTGTTCGCCTCGTTCGACCTGGCCGAGATGGCCCGGCTGGTCGATGCCATCCAGCTGCCCATGGGCGCTGCCCTCGGCATCCAGGACCGTGAAGGCGCGCTGCTGGCGGGCAAGCCGAAACTCCCCATCAATGTCGGCGACAAGGTGCGCAGCCCGGTGTTGCAGGAAGCGGTGCAGAGCCTGAGCACCGGTGTCCGCGAAGGGCCGGACGGCGCCGGCCACGAGCGCGTCTGGGCCTTCAGGCCCAGCAGCCCGCGTACCGAGGCGGCGGTGTTTGTGTCCGTCAGCATGGACCGCGGACTGATCGTGGGCCCGGGTCACCGGCAGTTGTGGCTGGAGCTGGCGGTGCTGGCGCTGGTCGCTTTCCTGGGCGCGTGGGTTGCCTGGATGATTGGCGGCAGCGGCATTGTCGGGCCTGCGCACCAGATTCTGTATGCGACGCGCCAGCTCGAACAGGGCCGACTCGGCGTTCGCATACCGCTGCGCAAGGACCGCACGGCGGGCGAGTTCGGCAAGATCGCGGCCAGTTTCAACCTGATGGCCGATTCGCTCGAGCAGCGCGAGCGTGATGTGGAGAACGAGCTGGCGCGCAGCCGCCAGGCCTACGCGACGCTGGAGCTGACCGTCAACAGCATGCAGGAAGGCCTGATGGCGGTCGACACCACCGGCCGTCTGCTGCTGATCAACGAAACCGCTTCGCGGCTGTTTGCCATCGACGACCTGTCCATGGTGCTGTCCCCGCGCTGGCCCGAACGCCAGGGCCTGTTTGTGCCGGGCACCCAGGCCTTGTACGCGTTCGACCAGTTGCCCCTGTACCTGGCCCTGCAGGGCGAAAGCGGCGGCCCCCTGCACATCCTGGTGCGCAACGAACAGGAGGCCGGCGGCCGGCTGATCAGTTGCAGCTACCGACCCATGCGTGGCCCGGACAGCGTGGTCGGCGCCCTGATGGTCTTCAGCGACATCACCGACGTGGAGCGCCTGCAGCTCGAGCAGACGCGCAGCTACGAGCAGTTGCGTGAGGTCCAGCGCAAACTGCTCAATGCCCAGCGCCTCGGGCGCATCGGCAACTGGGAGCTGGACCTGGGCAGCGGGCTGCTCTGGTGGTCCGACGAGGTGTACGAACTGTATGGCCTGGCGCGTGAGCAGTTCGACGGCCATCCCGACACGGTGCTCCGCCTGATCCATCCCGACGACCGCGCCGACTACGACCGGCTGCGCCAGGTGGCGATGCGGGATGGCCTGCCGCTCGATGTCGAATACCGCATCATCACGCCGGACGGACAGACCCGCTGGATCCACCAGATCGGCGAGCCGCACGCTGACGCGCAGGGCAGCGGCATCCTGCGTGCCGGCGTGGTGCAGGACGTCACCAGCCGCAAAACGGCGCAGCAGCTTGCCGCGCGCACGACAGAGATGCTCAAGCGCACCGGCGACATGGCCAAAATCGGCGGCTGGGAGGTGGTGCTCGACGGACTGCAGCCGGTGTGGTCGGAGCAGGTCTACCGCATCTACGAGGTGGAGCCGGGCACCCCGTTCAGCGTGGCGCAGGCCATGGCCTGTTATGCGCCGCAGGCACAGCCGGCGCTGCGGGCAGCGGCGCGGGCCGCGGCGGAACACGGCACCTCCTGGGACCTGGAGCTGCCGCTGGTGACGATGAAAGGCCGGGCCCTCTGGGTGCGGACCCAGGGGCGCGCGCTGCTGCAGGACGGCCGTGTCACGCGGGTGGTGGGCGCGTTGCAGGACATCACCGCGCAGCATGATTCGCAGGAGCAGTTGCGCCTGCTGGGAACCAGCATTGCCCGCCTCAACGACATTGTCATCATCACCGAGGCCAGCCCGCTCACGGAGCCCGGCCCGCGCATCGTGTTTGTCAACGATGCGTTCGAGCGCCGCACCGGCTACCGGCGCGAGGAAGTGCTGGGCCGCTCGCCGCGCTTCCTGCAGGGGCCCAGGACACAACGCGCAGAACTCGACCGCATCGGCGAGGCCATGCGGCAGATGAAGCCGGTGCGCGCAGAACTGATCAACTACCGCAAGAATGGCGAGGAGTTCTGGCTGGACCTCGACATGGTCCCCATCGCCGACGGGAGCGGCCAGTTCACCCATTTTGTGGCCGTCGAGCGCGACATCACCAAACGCAAACTCGCCGTGCAGGCGCTGATCGAGAGCGAGCAGCGCTACGCCGCCCTGTTCGAGGCTGCGCCTGTGGCGATGTGGATCGTCGACAGCCAGACGCTGGGCTTCCTGGCGGTCAACCAGATTGCGCTGGACAACTACGGTTACAGCCGGGAGGACTTCCTGCGCCTGACGGTGTCCGACATCCTGTCGCCCGCCGAGCGCGCCGAACTGGCGCAGCATGTGGCGAAAACCAGTTCCGGCCTGGTGCATCGCTGGCAGCATGTGGACAGCCAGGGCCGGGAGTTTCCGGTGGAAACCCTGTCGCGCGCCATCACCTACCTGGACAAGGCGGCGCGGTTTGTCGTGGCGGTCAATGTCTCGGCCCAGGTCAGGGCCGAGAACGAGGTGCAGGCTTACCTCTTCACCTTGCAGCGCGCCGCCGACGCGACCCAGGCCATCACCGCCCATCACACCCTGGAAGCCACCATGCAGGAGACGGTGGACCAGGCGCGCGCGGTGGTGGGTGCGCATCAGGCGGTGGTGAGCCTGACCGCCCGCGGCGATTCCGCGCCGGCGATCAATGCCACGTCCTTTTCGGACCATTACGCCAACTGCCGGGACTTTGTGCAGCAGGCCCATGGCTGCGGCATCGCGCAGGCGGTCTGCCAGACCAACAGCCCGATGCGGCTGACACAGGCCGAACTGGAGGCGCAGCCGGGCTGGCAGCCGGTCGCGGCCGACCGTCCCGGCCCGCCGCCCATGCGCGGCTGGCTGGCCGTGCCCCTGACAGGGCGCCATGGCGAAAATGTCGGCTTGCTGCAACTGACCGACAAATACGAAGGCGATTTCAGCTTGCAGGACCAGTATGTGGCGGTCGAGCTGGCGCAGCTCGCGTCCATCGCGATCGACAATGCCCGGTTGTTCGAAGAGGTGCACCAGCTCAACCTGGGGCTGGAGGAAAAAGTCGCTGAACGCACCGCCGCGCTGGAGCGCCAGGAGGCCCTGTTCCGCACGCTGGCCGAACAGGCGCCGCAGGTCATCTGGAACGCCGAGCCCGGCGGCCGGGTGACCTATGCCAACCGCAAATGGTACGAGTTGATGGGCGGCGCACCCGCCGACTGGATGGGGCACAAATGGCTGGGTGCCGTGCATCCCGACGACCTGCCCGACATGCTGGCCAACTGGAAGCACGCGCGCGAGACCTTGACGCCCTATACCGGCCTGCGCCGCATGCTGGCCAGCGACGGCACTTACCATGTGATGTCCTACCGCGCGTCACCGGTGCTCGGCGAGGACGGGCAGGTGCTGTTCTGGGTCGGTATCGATGCGGACGTGACCGAGATCAAGGCGATCGAGACGGCGCTGCGGCTGTCCAACCAGGAACTCGAGGCTTTTTCCTATTCGGTGTCGCATGACCTGCGCTCGCCCCTGAACACGGTGGACGGCTTCAGCCGCCTGCTGGCCAAGCAGCTCGACCAGAACACCAACGAGAAGGTGCAGCACTACCTGTCACGCATCCAGGCCGGCGTGGCGCAAATGGGCCGCCTGATCGAGGACCTGCTGTCCCTGGCACAGGTCTCGCGCATGCAACTGCGCGAGGAGACCGTCGATCTCAGCGCCATTGCGCGCGACATCGCCGACGAGTGCCGCGGCCGCGCCCCCTCGCGTGTGGCCGAGATCCACATAGCCGACGGGCTGCGCGTGTTGGGCGACGGCCGGCTGATCCGCGTGGTGATGGAAAACCTGATCGGCAACGCCTGGAAATTCACTTCGCAGCGGCCACGCGCCGTGATCAGCGTCGGGCAGACAAAAGTCGACGGAGGCATGACGGCATTTTTTGTGCGGGACAACGGCGCCGGTTTCGACATGGCCTACGCCGACAAGCTGTTCAACACCTTTCAGCGCCTGCATGCGGTCAGCGAGTTCCCGGGCACCGGCGTGGGCCTGGCGACGGTGAGCCGCGTGATCGGCCGGCATCGCGGCCAGGTATGGGCCGAGTCCGCGCCGGACCAGGGTGCCACCTTCTTTTTCACCTTGCCGGGCGCGCCGGCCGCCTGAAGGCGGCAGCGTCTGGTCTTCCCAGGTCCGCCGGCGCTATTCTTTTGATAGCTGCCAACGCTCGTCAATGAAGGGCTTGTCGCAGTTTTGTTGATGAATGCCGGGCCGCCCCGTTGTGAAAAATAACCAAATTGATAGATAAGCCATCTCATTGATTAAATTCGCCAAATCTATTAAATTTCAATTTCTTTCTTTTTCGGGTCCTATCCATGCCGCGCGAGCCCCAGACCTTCGAGAGTGCCATCACCAGCACCGACTTCTCCAGTGACGACTATTGCGGCACCACCTATGCCGCGAAACTGCTGGGCCTGTCCGTGGCCACCGTGCAGTCCCTGGTTGAAAAAGGGGAAATCGAGGCCTGGAAAACCCTGGGCGGCCATCGGCGCCTGTCGCTGCGGGCCATCAACGCCTACCTGCAGAAAAACAGCCCGCAACTGGCGCCGGCCGACCCGGACCCGCGCAGCCGCCTGAGCGTGCTGGTGGTGGAGGACGACGAAGACGCGCGCGAACTCTACAAGGCCCAGTTCGACGAGTGGAACATGCCGGTGGATTGCAGCTTCATGCCGTCCGCGCTGGAGGCGCTGATGGATATTGCCACCATGCGCCCCAACCTGCTGATCACCGACCTGAACATGCCCGGGGTGGACGGCATGGAAATGCTGCGCGCGCTCAAGCGCAACCAGCAACTCGCTTCCATGCAGATCCTGGTGATCAGCGGCCTGCCCAAGGAAGCGGTGGAAGAGCGCGGCGGCCTGCCGCCCAATTCGCACTATCTGGAAAAACCCATCAATTTCGACTGGCTTCATGGCTATGTGACCGCCCTGCTGGTGGCCAACCGCAAATGGCGCTGAAGCACCCGGGCTGAAAAGAGCGGAAGGTGCAGTCTCCACTGGCCGTGTTTCGCGCGTGGCTGCAGGCCCTCCGGCCGGGCCGGCCGCGTCCGGCCTGGGGGGACACGCTGGCGGGCGGCGGCGACATGGCGGACGCCGAGGGCTGGCAGGCCGGACTGGAACTGGCGACCCAGGGCATCCTGGTGCTGGATGAGGACTGGCGTATCACGGCGGCCAACAGCCTCGCCCGGGCCTTGCTGCATGCGCCGGGCGCCGGTCTGGCGGGCAGGGAGTTCTGGGACGCCCTGGCCGACGATGTCGCCGACGCCCACCGCGGCACATCAGAACAGGCCTTGCAGGACGGTGCCGCGCATGTGTTTGTCGTGCATGACCCGTTCGAGGACCGGTGGACCGAATACAGCCTGCGGCGCCATGGCAGCGGTGTGGTGGTGAACCTGCGGGACGTCAGCGACACCCGTCAGGCCCTGCTGCTGCTGCAAGCCAGCGAATTCTGCAACCAGAGCCTGTTCGACGGCAACACCCAGGCCATGTGGCTGTTTGATGCCGAATCCCTGCGTGTCCTCGCGCTCAACAAGGAGGCGGCGCTGTTCTACGGCCTGCCGGCCGACACGGCGGCGATGCCCCTGGCCGATGTATTTTTCCCCGACGGGGAAGCGGCGGCCTGGCTGGAGAGCCTGCCCGCCGGTGACTTCCAGCAGCAGATGCGGGTGTGTGCGCAGCGCCGGACCAACGGCGAGCAGGTGCTGGTGGAGCTGGCCTGCAGCACGGTGTTGTGGTTTGACCGGCGGGCCGTGCTGGTCAGCGTGGTCGACGTGGGTGAACGGCATTTTGCCGACACCCGCTTGCAGCAGCTCAATGAAGCGCTGGAGCAGCGGCTCGCCCGGATGGCGACCGAGCTGCAGCACAGCCGCCAGGAAACCGCCACCTTCACCCAGGCGATGTCGGACGACCTGAAGGCGCCGCTGCATGTGGTCAGCGGTTTTGCCGCCACGCTGGCCGAGCGTTATTCGGCTGCGCTCGATGAGCAGGGCAGGCATTACCTGTCGCGCATCCGGGCCAGCGCCCGCCAGCTGGCCAGGCTGTTCGACGACCTGCGCACGCTGGCCCATCTGCCCGGCGTGGCGATCAGCCCGGAGCCGGTGGATCTGGCGCCGGTGTGCCGGCGGCTGATCGACGACTGGCGCAAGCGCGAACCGGACCGGCAACTGGTGCTCGAGATTCCCGCGGCGTTGCCCGTGTTCGGCGACAGGAACCTGCTGCTCACCGCCATGGACTGCCTGCTGGACAACGCCTGGAAGTTCACCGGCCGCAAGGCGCAGGGCTGGATACAGGTCGCGTTGTTGCCGGCTTCATCCTCGGGCGACAGTGTGCTGGTGGTGGCGGACAACGGGGCGGGTTTCGACGCGGCATATGCCGACCGGCTGTTCACCGCGTTTCAGCGCCTGCACTCGTCCGCTGATTTTCCGGGGGGTGGCCTCGGCCTGGCCATTGTCAAGGGGGTGGCCGGGCGCCATGGCGGCACGGTCTGGGCCACCACGGCAGAAAGCGGCGGCGCCAGTTTTTTCATGGCGCTGCCGCAGGGTGGCAGCCGGAATTTTCCGCCGGGCAGCCCCAAGGAAAATTAGCCATCTCGGGGGCAGAGGGTCCCTGGTAGAGCGAACGTGAGGGCAATATTTCTAGGCTGGATCAAACCGGTAAACGCCGTCCTGGCCCAGCTGGCGCCGCAGCCGGCCCTCGAACCACAGGGCGTGCAGGTGGGCCACCGCCTCACCCATGGCAAATGTCGTCTGGTGCAGGTCCAGCGGGCGTTTGAACATCACCGGCAGGATGTCGGCGCCGCTGCAGGGGCGGGCCGCGCAGGCCTGCATCACCTCGGCCAGCCGCTCGCGGTGGTGCGCATGCAGCTGGGCGATGCGCGTGTGCAGGCCACGGAAGGGCTTGCCGTGCGAGGGCAGCACCAGCGTATCGGCATGCAGCGCCCCGAATTTGTCAATCGACTGGAGGAACAGCGCCAGCGGGTCGGACTCAGGCTCCACGTCGTAGACGCTGATGTTGGTCGAGATGCGCGGCAACACCATGTCACCGCTGATCAGCACCTTGAGCTCCGCGCATGACAGGGCGATGTGTTCCGGCGCGTGGCCGTAGCCGCTGATGCAGGCCCAGTCGCGCCCGCCGATACGAATCACCTGTCCGTCCATCATGCGGTGGAAGCTGGCCGGAACCGCCGGCACCAGGCCCGGGTAGTAGTTGCTGCGGCCGCGGATCTGCGCCAGGTGCTCGGGGTTGGCGAGCCCGTGTGAGGCAAAAAAGCCGGCCGAATTCTCCCCGCCGAAACCGGTGCTGCCGCGTATGCTGAGGCTGGCCGTGTTGTAGTCGGTGGCGCTGATCCACAGCGGGGCCTTCCAGCGCTCGCACAACCAGTGGGCCAGGCCGATGTGGTCGGGGTGCATGTGGGTGACGATCACGCGCAGGATGGGCAGGCCTTCCAGCTCGCCGGCAAAAATCTGCTCCCATTGCGCCCTGGCCTCGTCCCGGCTGACGCAGCAGTCGACCACGGTCCAGCCGCGCTGCCCGCCGATCTCGTCCCTGAGCAGCCACAGGTTGATGTGGTCCAGCGCAAACGGCAGGCCCATGCGTATCCATTTGACACCGGGCGCCAGCTCCAGCGTGGCGCCGGCGGCGGGAAGGGCGTCGCCCAGCGGGTAGAGAAGTTCTGCTTCCTGTGCATTCATCTTGTAAGATCGCCTGTCGGTTGACGTTTACGTTAACGTAAACTAAGACCTCATTACACCTGATTTACCGTCCTAGCTTCTGTCACCCGGGTTTCACACACATGGCAAGCACCACGTATTCCATCAGCGATCTGGCCAGGGAGTTCGACCTGACGACGCGTGCCATCCGCTTTTATGAAGACATGGGCCTGCTGCAGCCGCAGCGCGAAGGCCCGGGCGGCCGCAGCCGCGTCTACAGCGCGCGCGACCGCACCCGGCTCAAGCTGACCCTGCGCGCCAAGCGCCTGGGCCTGAGCCTGACCGAGGCGCGGGAAATCATCGACACCTACGACAGCCCGCGCGACACCGGCCCGCAACTGACCAAGTTCCTGGCGGTGCTGGCGCAACACCGCAAGCAGCTCGAGGAGCAGATGGCCGACCTGCAGGCCAATCTGGAAGAGGTCAAGCTGCATGAAAAGGAAGCCCGCGCGCTGCTGGCCAAAACCGGCAAAGCCGCGCCCGCCCCCAAACCCCGGAAATGAACGCCATGCCAGCCCCTGAATTCGAGCCCAAAGACAGCGCCTATGCCGACCGCGTGCGGGCCAGCTTTTCCCTGCAGGGCGCGATGGGCACCCTGGGCGCCTCGCTCGCCGAGATCGCGCCCGGCCGCGTCGTGATCGAGCTGCCCTGGGCCGCCGCCCTGAGCCAGCAGCACGGCTTCCTGCACGCCGGCATGGTGGCCACGGCGCTGGATTCAGCCTGCGGTTATGCGGGTTTCACGCTGATGCCGGAAGGCGCCGGCGTGCTGACCATCGAATTCAAGATCAACCTGCTGGCACCGGCCAAAGGCCAGCGCTTCCGCATGGTCGGCCAGGTCATCAAGCCCGGCCGCACCATCACCGTGACCGAAGGCCGGGCCTACGCCATCGACGGCGGCAGCGAAAAGCTGGTCGCCACCCTGGGCGCCACGCTGATGACCATCACCGGACGCGACGACGTCAAGAACTGAACCTCAAGGAGACCCCATGAACAACCTGCCCGGACTCAACTTCCAGCTCGGCGAAGACATCGATGCGCTGCGCGACGCGGTGCGCGAATTTGCGCAGGCCGAAATCGCCCCGCGTGCCGCCGAGATCGACCGCAACGACCAGTTTCCGATGGACCTGTGGCAGAAGATGGGCAGCCTCGGCGTGCTGGGCATCACCGTCGGCGAGGAATACGGCGGCGCCAACATGGGCTACCTCGCCCACATGATCGCGATGGAGGAGATCTCGCGGGCGTCGGCCTCGGTCGGCCTGAGTTACGGCGCGCACAGCAACCTCTGCGTGAACCAGATCAAGCGCAACGGCACGGATGAGCAGCGCGCGAAATACCTGCCCAAACTGATCAGCGGCGAGCACGTCGGGGCATTGGCCATGAGCGAGCCCGGCGCCGGCAGCGACGTGATCAGCATGAAACTCAAGGCCGAGGACAAGGGCGGGCATTACCTCCTCAACGGCAGCAAGATGTGGATCACCAACGGCCCGGACGCCGACACGCTGGTGGTGTATGCCAAGACCGAGCCCGAGCTCGGCGCACGCGGCGTCACCGCCTTCCTGATCGAAAAGGGCATGAAGGGTTTTTCGGTGGCGCAAAAGCTCGACAAGCTGGGCATGCGCGGTTCGCACACCGGCGAGCTGGTGTTCAGCAATGTAGAAGTGCCGATGCAGAACATCCTGGGCGGCCTCAACAGCGGCGCCAAAGTGCTGATGAGCGGGCTGGATTACGAGCGCGCGGTTCTGACCGGCGGGCCGCTGGGCATCATGCAGTCCGTCATGGACAACGTGATTCCCTACATCCACGACCGCAAGCAGTTCGGCACCTCCATCGGCGAGTTCCAGCTGATCCAGGGCAAGGTCGCCGACATGTACACCGTGCTGCAGGCTGGCCGCTCCTTTGCCTACACCGTCGCCAAAAACCTCGACATGCTGGGCACCGAGCATGTGCGGCAGGTGCGCAAGGACTGCGCATCGGTGATTCTCTGGTGCGCCGAAAAAGCCACGTGGATGGCCGGCGAGGGCGTGCAGATCTACGGCGGCAACGGCTACATCAACGACTACCCGCTGGGCCGGCTCTGGCGCGACGCCAAGTTGTATGAAATTGGGGCTGGTACGTCCGAGATCCGAAGAATGCTGATAGGGCGCGAGCTGTTTGCCGAGACGATGTGACTTCCAGACCTTGTCATTGCGGGCTTGACCCGCAATCCATGTTGACGAACCAGGGATGGATGCCGGATCAAGTCCGGCATGACACCCAAAGCAGGGGAAAATAGCACCATGACTTCTTCCATCACCGATCTCTTCAGCCACAACCGCGCCTGGGCCGGGCAAATGGAGCGCGAGCGCCCCGGCTTTTTCACCAGCCTGGTCAAGCAGCAAAAACCCAAGTACATGTGGATAGGCTGCTCGGACAGCCGGGTGCCGGCCAACCAGATCACCGGCCTGGAACCGGGCGAGGTGTTTGTGCACCGCAACGTCGCCAACATCGTGGTGCACTCCGACCTCAATGCGCTGTCGGCGATCCAGTTCGCGGTGGAGATGCTCAAGGTCGAACACATCATGGTGGTCGGTCACTACGGCTGCGGCGGTGTGCAGGCGGCGCTCGACGGCGCGCGCATCGGCCTGGCCGACAACTGGATACGCCACATCCAGGACGTGCGGCACCGGCACCGCCAGCTGCTCGACAGCCTGTCGGACGCCGTGCGTGCCGACGCGCTGTGTGACCTCAATGTGATCGAGCAGGTGGTCAACGTCTGCGTCAGCACCGTCATGGTCGATGCCTGGGCCAAGGGCCAGAAGGTCAGCATCCACGGCTGGGCCTTCGGCGTGCACGACGGCCTGCTGCAGGACCTGAAGATGACGATTTCCGATCCCGCGCAGCTCGATGACCTGTACCGCGCGGCGGTCGAACGTGTCTGGGATACACGCCGGGCCGCCTAGGCCACGAACAGCGCCATGTTCCCGCAGCGCCTCGACTCGCCGCTCGCCTACGACATCGCCAAGGCGATGATGGACGGCTTCAACCGGCACTACCAGCTGTTCCGCAGCGAGTCGGCGCGCGCCAAACACCGTTTCGAAACCGCCGACTGGCACGGCCAGCAGCGCGCGCAGCGCGAGCGCATCGAGTTCTACGACCTGCGCGTGCGCGAGGCCTCGATGCGGCTGGAGCGCGAGTTCAAGGCCGGCGAGCTGCCCATGGACGTCTGGCAGCAGATCAAGCTGCATTACATCGGCCTGCTGGTCAATCACCACCAGCCCGAGCTGGCCGAGACCTTTTTCAACTCGGTGACCACCAAGATCCTGCACCGCAGCTATTTCCAGAACGACTTCATTTTTGTGCGGCCGGCGGTCAGCACCGAATACATCGAAAACGACGAACCGGCGGCGAAACCGACCTACCGCTCCTACTACCCGCAGCGCGGCACCTTGCAGGACAGCCTGGTCGCCATGGTCAGGGACTTCGACCTGCGGCTGGAGTTCGAGGACCTGGAGCGCGACGTGGCGCATGTGGTGGAAGAGCTGGCCACGCGCATCGGCGAGGTCAAGCTGCGCGCCAACTTCCAGATCCAGGTCCTGTCCAGCCTGTTTTTCCGCAACAAGGGCGCCTACATCGTCGGCAAGCTGATCAACGGCTTCAACGAGCTGCCGTTCGCGCTGCCGCTGCTGCACAGCCAGCCCCCCGACGGCGCGCCGCAGGCCGCCACCGAGGGCATCTTCGGCCAGTCCACCCCCGGCAAGCTGGTCATCGACGCGATGCTGGTCGGCGAGGACGACCTGCTGATCCTGTTCAGTTTTGCGCGCGCCTACTTCATGGTGGACATCGGCATCCCCTCGGCCTATGTGCAGTTCCTGCGCAGCATGATGCCGCGCATGCCGCGCGCCGAGATCTACAACGCGCTGGGCCTGGCCAAGCAGGGCAAGACGCTGTTTTATCGCGACTTCCTCTACCACCTGCGCCATTCGACCGACCGCTTCCGCATCGCGCCCGGCATCAAGGGCATGGTCATGCTGGTGTTCGACCTGCCGTCCTTTCCCTATGTGTTCAAGGTGATCAAGGATTTCTACCCGCCGCCCAAGGACACCACGCGCGAGCAGATCAAGGGCAAGTACCTGCTGGTCAAGCAGCACGACCGCGTCGGCCGCATGGCCGACACCCAGGAGTACAGCGAGGTCGCCTTCCCGCGTGCCCGCTTCGACGACAGCCTGATCGCCGAGATCGAGAAATTCGCGCCCAGCCAGCTCGAGATCAGCGACCGCGACGGTGACGGCCAGCAGGAAGTCATCATCAAGCATGTCTACATCGAGCGCCGCATGATCCCGCTCAACATCTATCTGCAGGAGGCCTTCGACGCCGGTGTCGACGAGCCGTTTGCCAGGGGCCAGATCGAACGCGCGGTGGTCGAATACGGCAACGCCATCAAGGACATGGTCGCGGCCAACATCTTCCCCGGCGACATGCTGTTCAAGAACTTCGGCATCACGCGCCACGGCAAGGTGGTGTTCTACGACTACGACGAGATCGAATACATCACCGACTGCAACTTCCGCAAGGTGCCGCAGCCGCGCAACGAGGAAGAGGAAATGAGCGGCGAGGTCTGGTATTCAGTCGGGCCGCACGACGTGTTCCCCGAGACCTTCGCGCCCTTCCTGCTGGGCAACAGCGCGGTGCGCGAGGTCTTCATGAAGCACCATGCCGACCTGCTGGACGCCGCCTTCTGGCAAAGCCACAAGGAGCGCATCGCCGCCGGCCACGTGTACGACGTGTTTCCCTACGAGCAGGAGCGCCGCTTCATGCGCAAATACCCGGCCGCCAGCGCGGCGCACGCCTGAGGCAGCCCCATGCGCGACTTCTGGGAATACGCGAGTTTTGTGGTCACCGCGCTGGCGCTGCCGGTGGCGATCTTTTTCTTCATGCTCGAGCAGCGCAAGGAGCGCAACAACGAGGAGGAAGAGGCCTACCAGCTGCTGTCCGACGCCTACAACGACTTCCTCAAGGTGGTGCTGGCCAACCCCGACCTGCACCTGCGCACCAACGAGCCGCTGGAGAGCCCCACGCGCGAGCAGAACGAACGCACCATGATCATCTACGACATGCTGATCTCGCTGTTCGAGCGCGCCTACATCGTCGCCTGGGACGAAGACATGAGCGAGGTCGAGGCGCGCCGCTGGAACAGCTGGGACGACTACATGCGCGAGTGGTGCCAGCGCGAAAGCTTTTTCAACGCCTTGCCGCTGCTGCTGCGCGGCGAGGACCCGGGTTTCCAGAAATACATCCTGCGTGTCGCCGAAGAAGAGCGCGGCACCGTGATCCAGCTTGTTTAACTCACCGTTTTTTAAGGAGAAAATCATGTCCACATCCACCACCGATTCCGTCGTCATCCTCGGCGCGGCCCGCACCCCCATGGGCGGCTTCCAGGGCGATTTTTCCAGCCTGTCGGCCCATGACCTCGGTGGCGCCGCCATCAAGGCCGCCATCGAACGCTCCGGCATCGCGCCTGAAAAAGTCGACGAAGTGTTGTTCGGCAACTGCCTGATGGCCGGCCAGGGCCAGGCACCGGCGCGCCAGGCCGGCTTCAAGGGCGGCCTGCCCGCCAGCACCGGCGCGGTCACCCTGTCCAAGATGTGCGGCTCCGGCATGGAAGCCACCCTGCTCGCGCACGACCAACTGCTGGTCGGCAGCCGCGACGTGATGGTGGCCGGCGGCATGGAAAGCATGACCAACGCGCCGCACCTGCTGCTCAAGGGCCGCAGCGGTATCCGCATCGGCCACGACCGCATCTTCGACCACATGATGCTGGACGGCCTGGAAGACGCCTACGAACCCGGCCGCGCCATGGGCACCTTCGGCGAGCAGTGCGCCGACAAGTACCAGTTCACGCGCGAAGCGCAGGACGCCTTTGCCACCACCAGCGTGAACCGGGCCAAGGCCGCCACCGAGTCCGGCGCCTTCAAGGCCGAGATCACGCCGGTCACCGTCAAAGGCCGCAGCGGCGACACCGTGATTTCCATCGACGAAGGCCCGGGCAAGGTCAAGCTCGACAAGATCCCCACGCTGAAACCGGCCTTCAAGAAGGACGGCACCATCACCGCCGCCTCCAGCTCGTCGATCAACGACGGCGCCGCTGCGCTGGTGCTGGCGCGCGCTTCCACCGCGAAAGAACTGGGCGCCAAGCCGCTGGCCCGCATCGTCGGCCACGCCACCTTCGCCCAGGCGCCCGAGTGGTTCACCACCGCACCGGTGGGCGCCGTCAACAAGCTGCTCAAGAAGATCGGCTGGAGCGTCAAGGACGTGGACCTGTGGGAAGTCAACGAGGCTTTTGCCGTGGTGCCCATGGCCGCGATGAAGGAGCTGGGCATCAGCCACGACATCGTCAACGTCAACGGCGGCGCCTGCGCGCTGGGCCACCCGATAGGCGCCAGCGGCGCGCGCATCATCGTCACGCTGCTGCACGCGCTGCAGGCCCGCGGCCTCAAGAAGGGCGTGGCGACCTTGTGCATAGGCGGCGGCGAAGGCACGGCATTGGCGCTGGAACTTATCTAAGCGGCTCGCTCTCGTCATGCCTAGCTATCGTGTGCTGGATCAGCCGGCCCTGATCGAGCTGGCCGACCTGCGCGGCTGGCTGGAATCCGTGCCGTCGCAAGCTGTGACCGACCTGCTTCCCCCAGTGGCGGTCTCGGATGCGAGCCGCGTAGTCAGGCGATTGCCGGTGGTCGAACTGGCGCACCAGGGCAGCGCCTGGATCAGACTGCCAGAAGCCACGGTGCATGGGCGCAATTTCAGCCTGATCGTCGAGGACTGCATCTTCCCCGGCGGACTGACCCATTCCTTTGCGCCTTCGCCGCGCTGGCAGGCGGCAGACGGCGGCCGTGTGTCTTACCAGCCGCACACCGGCGGGCGCCCGGCCGTGGACGGCGCTGCTCTGCTCGGGCTGGTCGGCCATTGGGGCCACTTTTTTGTGGACGCACTGGATCGGCTGCTGGCCATGGAAAGCTCTGGGGCGCAGCCCTCGGCTCTGTTGGTGGGCGATCCTGACCTGTTCGGACTCGCGCCCCAGGTCGATGAATGTTTTGCCGTTCCGCAGGTCAGCGGCCTGATCCGCGCGCTGGGCTTGACTTGGCCGCCGGCGGCCCCCTTGCTTGCGGTGCCCAAGGAGGGCGACATGGCTGTCACCGGCCTGCGCCTGGCTACACTGCGGGCGCTCAAGCCGTCGATTTCCGCGTCTTCGTTTCTTGAAGTCAGGCGGCGCCTGGGTATTCCCGATCAGCGAATCCTGCCCCAGGACGGCGAGTGGGTGTTTGTCGGCCGCGGCGATGTGCGCAAGCGCTTGGTGCGCAACCAGGACGCCATGATTGCGCACCTTCAGTCGGCCCACGACGTTCACACCGTCTTTCCGGAATTCCTCAGCATCGGCGAGTCCATCACCTGCTTCCGCCAGGCCTCGCGCGTGATCCTGCCGGTGGGTTCGGCCAAGTTCAACCTGCTGTTCTGCCGCCCCGGCACCCAAGTGGTCTGCGTCAATCCGCGCGGTTACAGCGAGCTCAATGGCGGCGTCACACTGATGGTGCGGCATATGTGCCATGCGCTGGGCTTGCACCTGCATTTTTACGATGTGGCCGTCGAGCCGTCCAGAATGCTGCTGAACTCGAACCTGATCTTCACGTTGGAGGATGCTGAGGCCTTGGTACGAATCTTCGACACCATGGAGGCGGGATGACTGTGTTCATTCATCACTTTGGCAGAAGAATAGAAGCTGATTCCTCTTGCCAGAGAACAGTTGGGGTCAGCTTCCATTGGATGAGAGTGCGGGCATGACCACCGTTTTAGTCATCGGCGCCTCGCGCGGCATCGGCCTGGAGTTCGTGCGCCAGTACCGCGGCGCCGGTGCACGGGTGATCGCCACCGCGCGCGACGACGCCGGGCTGGCGCGGCTGAAGGCGCTGGGCGCGCAGGCGGTCAGGCTGGATGTGGATGAGGTATCCAGCGTCAGCGGTCTGGCCTGGCAACTCGATGGTGAAAAAATCGACGTGGCCCTGTATGTCGCCGGGGTGATGGCGGGCGGCGATGCGGGCGACCCACCGGCTGACGATGTGTTCGATCGGGTGATGCGCACCAATGTGCTGGCGCCCATGCGCGTGCTGCCGCAGCTCGTGGAGGTTCTGGCGCCTGACGCCCGGCTGGTGGTCCTGTCATCCCGCATGGGCTCGCTCGGACTGCGCACCAATGGCAACAGCTGGCTGTACCGCGCCTCCAAATCCGCCGTCAACTCCGTCGTCAAGGACATCTCGTTTGGCTTGCAGGGCAAGGCCATCTGCGTTGCGATGCACCCCGGTTGGGTCAAGACCGACATGGGTGGCGCTGGCGCCGATCTGGATGTCACGCAAAGCGTTGCCGACATGCGCGGCACCGTGGCCGGCCTGCGTGCGGAACACAATGGCACTTTCATCAACCACGACGGCCAGGTTCTGGCCTGGTAGGACCTCTGATGCTACTGACACAAGACCAGGAAATGATCCGCGACGCGGTGCGCGACTTCGCGCAGGCCGAACTCTGGCCGAATGCCGCGGCCTGGGACCGCGAGCGCCACTTCCCCAAAGACGCGCACCAGGGCCTGGCCGCGCTGGGCGCCTACGGCATCTGCGTGCCTGAGGAGTTTGGCGGCGCGAACCTCGACTACCTGACGCTGGCGCTGGTGCTGGAAGAAATCGCCGCCGGCGACGGTGGCACCAGCACGGCCATCAGCGTCACGAATTGCCCGGTCAACGCCATCCTGATGCGCGACGGCAATGCCCAGCAGAAAAAGCAGTGGCTCACCCCGCTAGCCCAGGGCCAGATGCTGGGCGTGTTCTGCCTGACCGAGCCACATGTGGGCAGCGACGCCTCTGGCCTTCGCACCACCGCGGTGAAGGACGGCGATGGTTTCACCGCCGGGCCGCCCCAAGGTGAAACGCGCCCCCTCGGGGGGCAGCAAGGACACGTCAGTGCCGAGCGTGGGGGCGATTACTACGTGATCAACGGTGTCAAGCAGTTCATCACCAGCGGCAAAAACGGCCAGCTCGCCATCGTGATTGCGGTGACCGACAAGGGTGCCGGCAAAAAAGGCATGAGCGCCTTCCTGGTGCCCACCGACACGCCGGGGTATGTGGTGGCGCGCCTCGAAGACAAGCTGGGCCAGCATTCCAGCGACACCGCCCAGATCAACTTCGACAACTGCCGCATCCCGGCGGAAAACCTGATCGGTGCCGAGGGCGAAGGCTACCGCATCGCGCTGGGCGCACTCGAAGGCGGGCGCATCGGCATCGCCGCGCAAAGTGTGGGCATGGCGCGCAGTGCTTTCGAGTTTGCGCTGGCCTACGCGAAGGAGCGGCAAAGCTTCGGCACCGCCATCTTCAACCACCAGGCGGTCGGCTTCCGGCTGGCCGACTGTGCGACCCAGCTCGAGGCCGCGCGGCAATTGATCTGGCATGCCGCCAGCCTGCGCGATGCCGGCCAGCCGTGTTTGAAGGAAGCCGCCATGGCCAAGCTGTTTGCCAGCGAGATGGCCGAACAAGTCTGCAGCGCCGCGATCCAGACCCTGGGCGGCTACGGTTATGTGAATGACTTCCCGGTCGAGCGGATTTACCGCGATGTGCGCGTCTGCCAGATTTACGAAGGCACGAGCGACGTGCAGAAAATCATCATTCAACGGGCGCTTTAGGCACCCCCCCGTTGAGGCTCACTGCGTGTAGCCTCCTCCCCCCTTGCAGGGGGCGGCGCCTGCGGTCTGGCGAAGCCAGTCCCGCGGCCCCTGCTGGAATGAAGTCCAGGCGCTGGCTGCCGCGTCTAGGCCGTGAGCGCCACTGGCTTAGCGCGCTTCAGCATCTGAGGAAACAGCAAATGCCCGGCCTCCGCATCGCCCTCGCGCGCCGTGTTGCTCAGGCTGGCGCGCACCGCGCTGTCGTCCAGGCCCGGTTGTGTGCTGTGCGCATGCGCCACGATCTGCAGCGCCAGCGCGTCGAGCTGCGCGAGGTTGAGCCGCAGCCGCTCGGCGAACTGCGTGTTGTCCAGCGTGTCGTTGAGGCTGCGGTTCAGCTCGGCAAACCAGGGCAGGGACGACTGGTCCAGCATGCGCGGCGCATCGGGTGTGCGGCCGCCCGCGTCCCAGGCGCGCATGAAGTCCTGCATCGCCACGTTGAGTTGTTGCACCGCCTCCAGCGGCTTTTGCAGCCGGCCCATGGCGCTGATGTCGACCAGCTTGTTCTGGAAATAAAGCTGGCACATCACACCCCAGTAATAGGTGTAGTCCCAGAGCACCTTGATGGGCATGACCTCGGCGTTGCCGAAGATCGCGTACTGCCCGGTGTACATCGGCAGCATGTTGCGGTACAGCGAGAAATACACCGACTGGTAGATGTCGGCATACATGGGCACCGGCCGCCCGGTGATGTCCTGCGCCACCAGTTCGGTGATGAAACTGTTCGATATCGCGATGAAGTCGCTGCCCGGTGAATAAAACGGGTCGAGGAACAGCCCGGCCTCGCCGGTCAATGCCCAGCGGCCCTGGCCGTCCCAGACCTGCTTGCAGCCGTAGGAAAAATTCTTGAAGAAGGCAAAGTCCTGCAACTGCGCGCGCCGGCCGTCGAGCTCGGCAAACAGCTGCGGCTGGTGGATGGCAAACCAGTCCATGGCCTTGTCGAAGGTGTTCATGGTGTCGATAGGGTGCGTGACCGCGTCGCAGACGATGCCGACCGAATGCGAGCCCGAGGCCAGCGGGATCAACCAGGTCCAGTAGCCGTCGCCGCACAGGTGGTTGGTCGACAGCCAGCGCTTGGGCGGGTCGCAGCGCGCCAGCCATGCGCTGTCGCCCGACCAGTCGTCCACATCGAGCTTGCTGGCGATGCGAAACCAGATCGCGTTGGCATGGTGGTCATTGGCTTCGGCCAGTCCGAGCTTGCGCTTGAGCAGGCCGGCACGGCCGCTGGCGTCCACCAGCCAGCGCGCCTGCAATTCGTGTTCGGCGCCGCCGTGGGTGTAGCGCACCTGGTGCAGGCTGTCCGGCTGCGTCGCATCAGCCAGCTGCACGGTTTTGACCATGGCGCCGTCTTCAAAACGGATGCCACGCTCCAGCGCGAGGCGGCCCAGCTCGTTTTCAAAAATGCCGCGGTCCAGCTGGTAGGCCGGCGTGGCCAGGAAGGTGCTGGCGCCGAGTTCGGTCACCGCATCGATGTCTTCCCGACCGTCGTTGAAGAAAAAGCGGAAGCCGAACTTCTTGAGTTGCGCGGCCTGCAGGTGCGGCTTCAGTCCCAGCACATCGGCGAAATAATGCGCACCGATCTCCACCGTGGACTCGCCGACCTTGTGGGCTGCCAGCGGCACCGGGTGCGCGCGCCGCTCCAGCACCACGATGTCGAGGTCGGCAAAACGCTGGCGCAGCTGCAGCGCCAGCGACAGGCCGGCCAGGCCGCCGCCCAGAATCAGGACGCGCTGGCTGGTCATGGCGTGGGGCATATCGGGTGGTTCGGTCATGGAGATGGGTGATTGGCGAGGCGGCTGTAAAAGCCCCACCCTAGCAGACCTTAAAATTCCGGCAATACCCCCATGATTGATGCGTCAATCCGGGGCCGCGTCCGTTCATGTCCCCCAGGAGAGCTCCATGCCCATCACCAAAGGATTCCGCGCCCTTGTCGACGAGGCCATGGCCCAGGTCAAAACCTACAGCGTCGAGCAAGCGCGGGCCAAAATGCACGATCCGCAGGTGCAGATCGTCGATATCCGCGACGTGCGCGAGCTCGGTCCCGGCACCGTGGTCGGCAGCTTTCATGCGCCGCGCGGCATGCTGGAGTTCTGGGTGGACCCGGCCTCGCCTTACTTCAAGCCGCTGTTCGCCGACGAGGGCAAGGAGTTTGTCCTGTTCTGCGGCGCCGGCTGGCGCAGCGCGCTGGCCGCCAAAACCCTGCAAGACATGGGCATGACCAATGTCGCCCACATCGACGGCGGGTATGCCGAATGGGTCAAGCAGGGCGCGCCGACCGAGACCCTGGAAGAGCGCAAGGCCAGAACCAGCAGCTGCGGCTGATGCCGCCGCCTTCCGTATCCGCTTCGGCGCCTTGCCCCTGCGGCCGAACCGGCCCGGCCAAGCAGGCGCTGAGGCTCGATGCCTGCTGCGGCCGTTTCATCAACGATGTCGAGACCACACCGGCGCCGGATGCCGGGTCGCTGATGCGCTCGCGTTACACCGCCTTTGTGCTGGAGCGCGCCGACTACCTGCTCGCCACCTGGCACCCCAGCCGGCGCCCGCCGTCCATCAGTTTCGATGCCGGCGTGAAATGGCTGGGCCTGGAAGTGCGGCAACACCGCGTGCTGGACGCGACCCACGCCGAGGTTGAATTTGTCGCGCGCCAGAAAAGCCCCGGCCAGCCGGCGCTGCGTTTGCACGAACGCAGCCGCTTCGTGCGGGAGGGCGAGGGCGCAGGCCGTTGGTACTATGTGGATGGCGACCTCCTGTGAGCAATGCGTCAAATGGGTCCCTGGTCCTTTCTGGACAAGCGCAAGCAGCTATCAAATACGTAGCATGAAAGGAATGTGGTGCTGAAATTCGATGCGGTGCTGTTCGACTGTGACGGTGTGCTGGTGGACAGCGAAACCATCACCAACGGTGTGTTGCGCGACATGCTCGAAGAGATGGGCTGGACGCTCACGGCCGACGAATGCATGCGCCTGTTCATCGGCAAGGCGGTGAAGGACGAGGCCGCGCTGATCGAGGCCAGGACCGGCCAGGCCCTGACCCGCGACTGGATGGACCGCTTCCGCGAGCGCCGCAACCTGGGCATCGAGGCCGGCGTCAAGCCGATACGCGGCGCGCTGGAGGCCGCCGCCGCCATCCATGCGCTGTATGCGGGCCGTATCGCCTGCGCCTCCGGCGCCGACCGTTACAAGGTCGAGCTGCAGATTGACCGGTGCGGGCTCAGGCCCTACTTCGGCGACCGTGTCTTCAGCGGCCACGAGATGCCGCGCTCCAAACCGGCGCCCGATGTCTACCTGGCCGCCGCCGCGGCGCTGGGCGCGGACCCCAGGCGCTGCGCGGTGATCGAAGACACGGTGACCGGCGTGATGGCCGGCGTGGCGGCCGGCGCCACGGTTTTCGGCTACAGCCCGGCCGAGGCCGGCCACGATGCGCCGGCAGCCTTGCGCCAGGCCGGCGCCAGCCTGATCTTCACCGACATGGCCGGGTTGCCGGACATGCTGTGAACACCTGCTTCACGACTAGCGGCCGCCGACGGGCGTCTGGCCATGACTGAGAGCGAGACCCGGGCGCGCACAGCCGTGCTGGCGCAGGCGCTGGAGAGCGACGATCCACGCGGCGATCTGCTGAGCCTGGACGAGCGCAACACCGCCACACGGGCGGCGCTGAATGCGCTTGGTGACGTCCCGGCGACGGGCCCGGCCGTGTTCGATGATCAGGTGGTCGCCACGCGTGCCAGACACCTGGTGGACCGGCTGGCGGCAAAACATCCGGCCCTGGGCGCATTGCAGCGCCCGGGCGCGCTCTGGTCCGGGCTGGCGCTGGCCTGCCCGGTGCTGGCCTTGCTGGCAGGCATCGCCACCGACCGGATCGGCAATCCCTACCGGGTGGACCTGCTGTCTGCGCCCTTGTTGATCATCATCGGGTTCAACCTGCTGAGCTACTGCGTGCTTGCCGTTCTGGCCCTGCGGCAAAAGCCGCCGGCCCATGCGCCATGGCTGGCTTCGCTGCCGCAGCAAATCGACGCCTGGCGTTCGCGTCAGCGCGGGTCCGCCGCCCGGGTGATGGCGGGTTTTTATCAGCGTTGGCAGGTCCTGGCCGGCCCGCTGATGCTTGAGCGCTGGAAAACCGTGCTGCACCTGTCTGCCGCCGCCTGGGGCGCCGGCATCGCCCTGTCGCTGGCGGGACGGGGCTTGTTCGTTCAGTACAAGGTCGGCTGGGAAAGCACCTTCTTGAGTGCCGACACCGTCCACGGCCTGCTGGAGCTGATTTTCTGGCTGCCGACCCGGGTGTTCGACCTCACACCGCTGACCCTGGCCGAAGTGACGGCATTGCGCAATTTCCAGAACGACAGCGTGGCCGGTGCGCGCTGGGTCTGGTTGTACGTGGGGCTGACGGCCTTGCTGGTGATCCTGCCGCGGCTGCTGCTGGCCGCCTGGGCCGCAGCGCGCGCCCGCGCGGCGAGCCGCCAGTTGCGGGTGGACCACTCGGCGCCGTATTTCCAGGCGGTGCTGGCTTCCATGCGCCGCGTCCGCCTGAGGATCGGTCTGGCCTTTGCCCAGGCCGGTACCCATGCGCAGTTTGTCAGCTGGGTGCGGCTGGTGGCGGACGATCCGCTGGCGCAACAGCTGGCGATCTCGACGCCCGAGGGCGATTGGCTGCAGTGGGTGGAAGCGCCCGACGCTGCTTCGCCGGTGGACTGCGTTTTGTCCATCGATAGCGGGGAACTGCCTGACCAGCCCACGCCATCGGCCTGGGCCGGCCGACCGACCGTGTTTGTTGCCGGCTACAAACTGGCGAACAGCTGGGAGCCATGGCCGGTGCTCACGCGGACGCTGGCCATCGCGACGGCTTCCGAAACCCATGCCGGGTGGGCCCGCCTCGAGGGCAGGTTGCAGCAGCTGCAGCAGCAGCGTTTTGAACACAGCATGGCCGCGGTGGCGGGCTGTTTGTCCACGGTCGCGCTCGACATCCATGGCGGCACCCCGGTGAGCGCCATCGAGACCGCACTGGACGGGCTGTTTCTTGCCTTGCAGCAACTGCACCGCCTGGACCGGGCCACCGGCCTGGCACTGGCGGGGCAACTGGTGAAGTACCACGCCCCGCCTTCCGCCCTGGGGAAAAAGTCGGCCACCGCAGCCGGCGCGGCCACCGGCGCGGGTGTGGGTGCAGCCGTGGATGCTTCGACGGGTTTTCTGACCCTGGGCGCAGGTGCTGCTGTGGGCGCGCTGCTGGGGGCCGGCATCGGCTGGATAGGCGCGCTGCGGCACAAACAGGGCGTCGACGCCGACACGATGCAGCGCCTGACGGAAGCGGCCCTGCTGCTTTACATGGAATGTTCCCACGCCGTTCGGATGTATTCCGGAGCCGGCAGCGCCCGCAGCGACTGGCAAACCGCCATCACCCGGGAAGTCGGGCAGCGCAAGGCGCGCCTGACGTCCCTGTGGTCCTTGAAAGACAGCGCCCTGGCGGGCCGCGTCGCGGCCGAGGCGGCGACGGTGCTGGGGGAAACCATGCAGTCCGTCTGGGCGACGCTGTACCCCGCCACCGTGCCTGTGGACGTGGTGGGTCCGGCCACCGGTTCCTGAACGCCTGGCCTTCTCGCCACCGCGGCGGGTTCATGCATCAAACAGGCCTCCAGCGCACGGCTGGCTTGCGTAAGCAGCTATTGAATTCATAGCGTTCCGCTGCCCGGGGCTGCTCATCCCCCGGCGAGATCAGGCCGGAACGTAGCGCAACCTGATCACATCCCCGCCCATCGGGTCATGGGCCACCAGGCGCAGCGGCGGCCGGGTTCCGGCGAAGTAGGGCCTGCCCTGGCCCAGCACGACGGGGTGCAGGTAGATGCGGTACTCGTCGATCAGGCCCAGCGCGGTCAGGCTGTGCGCCAGCTCGGTGCCGGCGACTTCGATCTCGCCCTCCGGCCCGGCCTTCAGCGCGCGCATCGCGGCCCCCAGGTCGCCTTGAACCAGGGTGGCATTGGGGCCGACCGAGCGCAGGGTGCGCGAGACCACCCACTTGGGTTGCCTGCGCCAGGCCGCCGCGAAGGCACGTCTGTCCTCATCCCATTCAGGGTGATCGTCATCCCAGTAAGACATGATCTCGTACATCTTGCGGCCGTACACGCTGCCCGCCTGTCCTTCAGCTTCCTTGATGAAGTGGCGGAACAGCGCGGGACCGGGCGCAAACGCCATATGGTCGACATAACCGTCCAGCGACTGGTTCATTCCGAACACGAGCTTGGCCATGGCTACTTTCCTTTCCTTGATAGCCCGGTTTATAGCCTGCCTGGGCGTCGCTGCTGCCCCTGACTTGTCATCCCGGACTCGATCCGGGATCCTGCAGGCGCACCGGAAGCGGTGATTCGCAGCCATGGATGGCGGATCAGCTCCGCCATGACAGACGGCGGGCTGCCGCCCGCAAAACGCAGCGCCTGCAGCGCCGGGCGGCCCGTGCTAAGCTGCCAAGCCGACATTTTTCCAACTACTCCGAGTAAACCCTATGCCTGGATTGCTGCCCAACGTGGACCCCGACGGTCTGCTCGAATTCTCGGTGGTCTACACCGACCGCGCGCTGAATCACATGTCCAAAAGCTTCCAGGGCGTGATGACCGACATCTCCAGCATCCTGAAGGAGGTCTACAACGCCCCGTCCGCCGTGCTGGTGCCCGGCAGCGGCACCTACGGCATGGAAGCCGTGGCGCGCCAGTTTGCCCATGGCAAACACGTGATGGTGATCCGCAACGGCTGGTTCAGCTACCGCTGGACGCAGATCTTCGACATGGGCGCCATCCCGGCTTCGTCCACCGTGCTGAAGGCGCGCCAGACCGCCAAGGGCGCGCAAGCCCCGTGGATTCCGGCGCCGATTGCCGAGGTGCAGGCCGCGATTGCCAAAGAAAAACCCGCCGTGGTGTTTGCCCCGCACGTGGAAACCGCTGCCGGCATGATCCTGCCCGACAACTACCTCAAGGCCGTGGCCGACGCCGTGCACGCCGTGGGTGGCCTGTTCGTGCTCGACTGCATCGCCTCCGGCGCCATGTGGGTGGACATGAAAGCCACCGGCGTCGACATCCTGATCTCGGCCCCGCAAAAAGGCTGGAGCAGCTCACCCTGCTGCGCCATGGTGATGCTCAGCGAACGCGCCCGCGCCGCCATCGACGGCACCACCAGCTCCAGCTTTGCCTGCGACCTGAAGAAGTGGCTGCAGATCATGGAGACCTATGAAAAAGGCGGCCACGCCTACCACGCGACCCTGCCGACCGACGCCCTCACGCGTTTGCGCTCCGCCATGAAGGAAACCCAGGCCTACGGTTTTGCCAAAGTCCGCGACGAACAGATCGCCCTGGGCGGCAAGGTCCGCAAGTTGTTCGAAAGCCGCGGCCTGCCCAGCGTCGCCGCCGAAGGTTTCAAGGCCCCGGGCGTGGTGGTCAGCTACACCACCGACCCCGAGATCCAGTCCAGCAAGAAGTTTTTGGCCGAGGGCCTGCAGACCGCCGCCGGTGTGCCGCTGCAGTGCGACGAAGGCGCCGACTTCATGACCTTCCGCATCGGCCTGTTCGGCCTGGAGAAGTGGCACAACGTCGACAAGACCGTCGCCCACCTGGCCGAGGCGCTGGACCGCATCGGCATCACGGAACAAGTGACCGAGGATGTGGCTGGCTGAAGGCAGCCTCTCGCTGTCCAAAGAAAAGGCTTCCCGGGTGGAAGCCTTTTTTCATGCGCGTGGCCTGAAATGTCATGTCGAAACCCCATCCAGCCGTTCGTCATAAGGGTGTGACCTTCAACAAACTTCAGTAAAGGACCTCTCATGCAATTCCTCTGCCTCGCCTATTACGACCCCGAAAAAATGGACGCCATGGACCCCGCCGACATGCAGGCCCTCGTCGAAGCCTTGCCCGCCAAAGACGCAGCCCTCCAGCAGACCGGCAAGCTCGTCTGGAACGGCTCGCTTCAGGGCCCCAAAGCCACCTTCGGCCTGCGCCCGCGCGGCGGCAAGCCGCAAGTGACCGACGGGCCGTATGCAGAAGCCAAGGAGATGGTCGGTGGCTTTTTTGTCATCGAAGCGGCCGACAAGGAAGAGGCCATCCGCATCGCCTCGCTGCATCCCGCGGCCACGCTGGGGGAGCACATCGGCTGGGGGATTGAGGTGCATCCGATTGGGGTTTGTTCGGTGAAAAAATAGCTCAGACTGCTGCTTCGGGTGCGACACCCGGCAGCCCCGCAGCATGGTATTCAGGTTTCGGCACTTGCTGTCTGGCTCCGCATGTCATCCTTGGCCTGCGGCTTTGCAAACCGCCGCAAAAAATGTCAGCACGTCGTGGCAGTGCGAGATAGCTCTTGGCTTGCAATTTCAGCAATTCGCGTTGTGCTGGACAAATTGCGACGTCTTCAATTACAGCAATTGCGGAGCGTCCCGCTGAAGTACCTCATGGGCCACGGGCCCAAAAAATTGTCGCGTAATACTGAAAAATTGTGTCAACTTGCCAGCGGCAGGCACTAAGTCGATAGCCGCAAGATGCTCCAAACTCCAACCTCGAGATTGATGTTCGGCATAAAGTTGGTCTAGGTCATCCCACCATCGCTGTCTTTGCACTACTAGGAACGGACTGTTGAGATTCAGCGTCTGGATGGTATAGGTCGCTTTCCCAATATCACCTGCATCTAGTCCGCCGGCGGGTTCGATGCGTCCGTCCGAGAGATAGGAAAAATACTTTGCGGAGTCGGCATCGTGACAAGATACAAAAAGAGCAGGGTCGTATTCGGACTGCTTTGCGTGCCCGCCGAAAACTTCTGTTACCGCAATATTCTGCAAATCATCGCTGTGCAAAGCTGAGGCTGCTAAGTTTTTATAGTCAAAAGTCAACGATGGGTAATATCTTTTTGGTCGGACGTGCTCAATATGGAACCCCAGTCCCAATAAATCCGGTCTTACCTCCGAATAGCAGCAAAGAAAGTACTGCTCGGTCAAAAGGTTGGCTTGTACGGCAGACTTGTATTTGAACGATTTCCAACGCGTGGTAGCTTCAGCAGAAGTTTGCGGCGGAACTGCATTTGCTGCTACCAGTTGGGCGGGAACATTTCCCTGCTTAGCAATGGACCTCATCAGCCAAGAGCTATCTGTCGATTGATACTTCGTTGAACACGTTGTATCTGCGGATGCAGCGGCCCCAACGCTGCTATCAGTTCCTGCAAAAGATTTTGCGCTTCAGTTGATTGGTATTCTCCGCGATCGACCAGTAGGGTAAGACGTTGGAGAGCAGTCTTTTCTTTCACGGGTGGTTGGGGGTCCACATGCATGACACCATGGAGTACCGCGCCGCTTGGCTCTCCGTAAGTCATGCTGAGGGGTTGGACCGCGACGTCTTGACCAGTCGCATCCAGATCGATGACGCGGATACTCTCTCTTTTGATGCTACTTAGAACTTGGGGGCTATGTGTCGTGACGATGAACTGGGTCTTTTTGAACGTTTTCATCAGGTCCGGTAAAACTGACTGCTGCCAGTCCGGATGTAGGTGCAGATCGACTTCGTCAATCAATGCGATTGCAGGAAGATCTAAGGGGTTGGCAATTTCCATTCCTCCTATCGCCATTGAGGAATTCGCCTGAACCATTCGCCTTGACAAATCCATAACCAGCCCGAGCATTACACGGAAGCCATCGCTTAGCTGGCTAATCCTTAAAGTACGAGTTATCCCATCGCTGGTCTTACGATCTATGACAAATCGTAGGGGCCTAATTTCCGTCCGTGGATTGCTGAATCCAGGAGGCAGCATTCTGACTATTGCCTGTCGAACTGCTTGGAGTTGGGGGAGGCGTAAATCAAAGTCCTTTTTAGACTCCTTGCTTCGACGCTCAAGGTCCTCCATCGCATTGAACCACTCAAATCCAGCCTTGAACCTCGCCGAGGATTGCAAAGCCCCCGAAAGTGCATCAAATCTAGTGAACTCTTTGCGGAATCCTCGTCGTCTTTTCACTTCTTCTATAAGTGCACGGTTTGTTCCGTAGTAAGCAATTACGGGAAGGAAAAAGGGCTCGTTTTCCGAACTTGCCTTGACTAGCTGGCTTGTATAGGCATCGATATCTCGGAGTCCAGATACGCTTTCGCCAAACGCTTGTTCTGCGGCTTGCCGCATTGCGAGTGGATTAGTCGCTGAATTTCGCCTTCTTCCACCAGCCCATACTAAAGATGATCCCTCTTTCGTAATTGCTCTCCATCCGAGGGCAAGAAATGGGGAACGACGTTCGTCACTCTCGATGCGGAGATCGCTATCCTTCGTTGATATGCCTGATACGCCCGGTAGCTTGCTGAAATAGCGACCAAATCCTAGTGCAATGGCATCCAAGACAGCTGTTTTACCCGCTCCGTTCTTTGCCACAAAAACGGTAAGCTGGGGGTGGAGCTCAACTTTTAGAGACCTGAAGCACCTGAAGTTATGTAAATAGATTTCCTGGAGAATCACACTAGTACCCCCAACTTATTTCAAGCGTAGTGGTTGAGGAACTAATCTTAGGCTATTTGAATGCATCGATGAGATATCTTACGACTCCATTGCTTGAGTTCCAATACGACGCCATTTGGGGTAGGTTGTTGGGCACAAGACGTGTATTTTTATGCTTCCTATACTGCTTGAAATACTCCTGCACCGTCTCCTAAGCCACCGTCTGCAGATGTTTTGCAATCGCCGGGTCCAGACCGGCGGGTTACTTCAAGCCCGCAGCCTGAAGCGATGCGCGAGACTGAAAACGCCTTGGTTCACGCGCATCAAAACAACGACTTGAGGGCGGCGAAGATGCCGAGGAGCACCATGAATGAAGCAATCGCAGCCATGATGGCACTTGGCACCAACATCAGGAATGCTGCGATGTTGCCCGCTTGCGTGCCAGTTTTGAATTCCGCAACAGAACTGTAGATAGCGAACCAGCAACCCACGGATAGAGTTCCCAGCATCAAGATGGATGGGGTGGCTTGGGCTCCACAGCCTCCCCAGCATTGAACACCCAGGAAAATCATGGTGAGCAACATGCCGAAGGCCAGCAGGAGGCCGAGCGCTGCCGGGACAGCAGCGCTTCCTTGTTCTTCAGGTTCTTGCGTAGAAGGGGACTCTGACATACATCGGATTTCCTCAATTGATGAATTGCGCAGAGGCCCTCTGACGCCACATTACGGCCTGAAATACTCCTGCACCGTCTCCCAAGCCACCGTCTGCAGATGTTTCGCAATCGCCGGGTCCAGGCCGGCCGTGTACTTCAGGTCTACCGGTGAGGCCTTGAACAGCGTGGCGTAGGTCACGCAGGCGGCCAGGTAGCTGCCGGCCGGGCTGGGGTGGCGCAGGTCGGCGACGTACAGATCCAGTTGCGGCATTTTGGCGATCGACTTGCCGAAGGCCAGGCCTGCCGGAATGACCAGTGCGTTGTTGTCGTTGCCGGCCTGGGTATAAGCCTCGGCGAGTTCGGCCGTCATGGACGGCACGTCCTTGTAGGCCCAGGACATGAAAAACACCGGCTTGGCACCGTGTTTGCGCACCGTGTCGGAATGCTTTTTCGCGAACTCATGGAACAGCGGCTTGAGCTGCGGGTGCAGCGGGCACTGGCTGCAGTCCATCATGATCGCGAGGTCGAACAGCCGGTCCAGCTTGTTGAAGCTGACGGTGTTGTTGGCGCCGAAGGAATAAGAGCCGACGGCGTTGGGGCGGAAATAGCTGTCCACGTCGTGCCAGTTCATGCCGGAGCCGCTGATGGTGGCTGAGCTGGCGCGATGGCGGAAGCCCGGCTGGCCGGCAGCGATCAACTGGCCCACATGGTTGTGCAGGCTGTTGTTGTAATAGAAAAAGCTGTTGCCGATGTAGATGGACGAGGCGGGCCTGTCACCCACGTCGGTCACCCTGGGTTTGGTCTGGGCCAGCGCGCCGATGGCGGCGCCGAAGGTCACGGCGAGGACCAGGGCCGCGGACAGCAGGGGTTTGAAAATCGGGTGTTGGCGCATGTTTGTCTCCTTGGTTTTTGTGTCTGGCGAGTCTAGTGGATAAGTGGTTCGCCGGGGGGTGTTGAAAGGGCAGGGCTTCGACGGGCTCAGCTCGAACGGTACGGCCATCCCGAGCGGTGCAAGTTCAGCCCGAACGGTGTAAGGTCGCTGGCTGCGCTACAGCGATAACCCGGAGAACACATCATGAGCACAACCCTACCCCCCGCCGGCCTTCAACTGCAGTCCCTGGTCACGCCCGAAGGCGAACTGAAAATCTCGCTGGTCGCCGTGCCTACGCCCGCGCCTGCTGCCGACGAGGTGGTGGTGCGCATCGAAGCCACGCCCATCAACCCCTCGGACATCGGCCTGCTGTTCGGCGCGGCCGACATCAGTACCGTCCAACTCTCGGGCACGGCCACGCAGCCGGTGGCCACGATGCAGATCCCGCCTGCGGCCATGAAGTCCATGGCCGGTCGGCTCGGCCAGGCGCTGCCTGTCGGCAACGAAGGCGCGGGCGTGGTGATCGCGGCGGGCAGCGGTGCGGCCGCGCAGGCGATGCTGGGCAAAACCGTGGCTCTGCTGGGTGGCGCCATGTATGCGCAGTTCCGCTGCGTGAAGGCCGAGCAGTGTCTGCTGCTGCCCGAAGGCACGACGCCGGCCGAGGGCGCGTCCTGCTTCGTCAACCCGCTGACGGCGCTGGGCATGGTCGAGACCATGAAACGCGAGGGTCACACCGCGCTGGTGCACACGGCGGCAGCCTCCAACCTGGGCCAGATGCTCAACCGGATCTGCCTGAAGGACGGCATCGGCCTGGTGAACATCGTGCGCAAGCCAGAGCAGGCGGCACTGCTGAAGTCGCAAGGCGCGAAACATGTGTGCGACGCCACGGCACCGACATTCATGGAAGACCTGACGCAGGCGCTGGTGGCTACCGGCGCCACGCTGGCCTTCGACGCCACCGGCGGCGGCAAGCTGGCCGGGCAGATCCTGAGCGCGATGGAAGCCGCGCTGAACCGCACGGCGAAGGAGTACAGCCGCTACGGCTCGACCACCCACAAGCAGGTGTATATCTATGGCGGGCTGGACACGCGGCCCACCGAGTTCAACCGCAGCTTCGGCATGGCCTGGGGCATGGGCGGCTGGTTGCTGTTTCCGTTTTTGCAGCGCATCGGCGCAGACGCGGCGCAAGCCCTGCGCCAGCGCGTGGCCAACGAACTCAAGACCACCTTTGCCAGCAGCTATTCGAAAGAGATCTCGCTGGTGGAGGCGCTGCAGCCTGCAGAGATCGCGGTCTACGGCAAGCGCGCGACCGGCACCAAGTACCTGATCAACCCGGCCAGGGCTGCAGCCTAGCCAGTTTGCTACTGTATTGATAGCTGGTCACGCACGGCTGGCGGGCGCTGGAGGCCAATTTGCCTTACAAGCATCGGTGAGCTGGCCTTGTCCTGTTGCGGCGGTGTCAAGCCGGCCAGAGCGCCCGCGCGCTCATCAGCAGGCCCGCCACTATCGCGACGGCACCGGCGGCACGCGCCACGCGGTCCCCATCGGGCGCCAGCCGTTCTGCGGTGATGGCCGCCGTGACGATCACCATGACCCGCAAGTCCATCACACCAGAAACCAGCAGCAAGGTGGTCAGGCCGGCACAGGAATAAATGCAGTGGACGCCCAGCCGCAGGCCATGGCGCCAGGCGGTGCCGGCGTGCGTGGGTAACTGCGCGGCTTGTTGCCGGTAACAGCTCAGGTGGCGCGCCTTCCACGCCGTGAACTGGAAGGCGCCGGAGAGCATCACCACCAGCCCTGACAGCGCGGGCACGGCACGCGCCACCGTGTTCATCTGCAGCAGCACCTGCGTGAGCAACGCGCCCAGCGCGAAGATGATCGCGCCCAGCACGGCCCACACGAAGAAGTAGCCCGCAGCGGCCACGGTGGCCAGCCCGGGCCGGTACTCGCGCAATGCAGGCAGCAAGGAAGGCGACATCATCGCCACCATCATCACGACCCACATGCCGGTGAAAGACGCCGCCGCGCCGGCCAAGCTTTGCCCGCACATCGGCATCCACGCCGTGGACAGCGTCCAGCCGCCGGGCATGGGCAGCTCGCCCATGTCCTGCATGGACAGGCTGCCCGCGATGGTCGCCGCCGTCGCGGCGGCCCACAGCAGCAGGCCGGCGCCGGGCAGGACCGGCAGCCGGCGACGTGTTTCAGGCGCAGCAGGCATGGGCCGCGGGCGCCGGCGCGTTGTTGTACTCGTCATGGCGGCGCCACCAGATGCCGGTTTCGTTGCGGCCCAGCGGTGCGCGGTCCAGCCAGGCGTAAGAACCCCAGATGCCGTCGACACCGCGCGAATAGGTCGAGTAGCAGTGGTAGATCTCGCAGCCCTCGCGCACAAAGGTGCTCATGCCGGGACGCTCGCGCGTGTAGGTCGCCGGGTCGGTGCCGGTGCCGGCCGCGATTTCGGCCACCGGGCCAGCGCCGCCGCCTTGCTGCCCGGCGCGCCACTCGAAGGTCGGCTCCCGGCGGAAGTTGTAATCGATGCCGTGCTCCCGCTGCTGCTCTTCGGTGAAGGACACCTTGAAGTCGTAGTTGAAGTCGCTGCCGAACGAAGACGCCCAGGGAAAGGTCCAGCCCATGCGTCGCTTGAAGGCCTGCAGCTTGGCCAGCGGCGCGCGTGACACCGCGTGCAGCGTCACGTCGTGATTGGCCAGGTGATCCGCGAAGCCGTTGAAGCCGTCGGCAATCATGGAGCACGAGGGGCAGCCGGCTTGGTAGTCGGGCCCGAACATGAAGTGGTAAACCATCAGTTGCGAGCGGCCCTGGAAAAGCTGGTCCAGCGTAGCCTTGCCGGCGTCGGTGTCGAAGGTGTAGGCCTTGTCCAGCCGCACCCAGGGCAGTTGCTGGCGCTGCTGTGCGAGCGCGTCGCTGCGGCGTGTGAAGTCTTTTTCGGCGGCGAGTAATTCGTCGTCCCTGAGAAACCCCCTAACTCCAGTATTGATGAGGGTTAGCGGGGTGGTAGAGCGGCATAGATATTGCAAGAATTGAGGCCATTAAAGCTTCAAACCTTGCAAACTCATGGCACTT
>Ga0308009_10000216_pt1 | contig 48793 bp, 48 predicted proteins | sample Neamet127_FD_203134 | JGI IMG/M metagenome (GOLD analysis project Ga0308009, IMG submission 203134) | Marine microbial communities from water near the shore, Antarctic Ocean - #127 | ecosystem: Environmental > Aquatic > Marine > Unclassified | place: Southern Ocean | collected 2014-07-24 | reverse complement strand
AACAATAAGTAATATTCAATCCTTAACTAGCGACGCTAAAAGGGTTGAATTTCATATTCCTCAAAATTTAAAAACAAAATTCAACTTTCAGCCTGGGCAATATATTACTTTAAGGAAAAAAATTAATAACGTTGATGAGCGCAGATCATATTCTATATGTAGTTCTATTAATAACCCAATCGCTATTGGTGTGAAACATGTTCAAAATGGTTTGTTTTCAAACTTTATCTTTGATGAATTAAAACCTGGTATGAAATTAGATGTGATGCCTCCAAATGGTAAATTTGTTCAAAAAAATGAAAAAAACTTTTTAATGATAGCTGCAGGATCTGGAATTACTCCCATAATTTCTATAATTTCAAGTACTTTGCAAAAAGATATTTCCGCTCAATTTACTTTGATTTACGGAAATAAAACAACCGATAGTATTATGTTTCATAAAGAATTAGACAACTTAAAAGATGTATTTCTTGGACAACTCAACATTATTCATATCTTAAGTAAACAGGCTCAAGACGTTGATCTACTGAATGGTCGAATTGATCAAAATAAAATACAGAGCTTAATGTCAAAAAATATAATTGATCTTAATGTAGATGGAGTTTTTATTTGCGGTCCGAATTCAATGATCGACAATGTTAGTGAGGCTTTATCAAAAGGAGGATTAAGTAAGTCTAGAATTCATACAGAAAAATTTTACTTAGGCCAGAAACCAAAATTTAAAAACATAGAAGACGCGAAAATCATTAGTAACGTCAAATCAAATGTAGAAATAATTTTAGATGGTACGCGTAGAGCATTCATTTTTGGGGAAAGTGATGACAATATTATCGATGCAGCCCTTGCAAATGGTATAGACGTTCCCTTTTCTTGCAAAGGTGGCATGTGCTGCACCTGTAGGTGCAAAATTACTAAAGGCGACGTGACAATGAATGCCAACTATTCATTAGAGGACTGGGAAATGGAGGCTGGGTTTGTACTTGCTTGCCAGGCGGTTCCACAAACTAAAGATATAATCTTAGATTTTGATGCCTCATGACAATTTTAGTATAATCTAGTAATTGTAAATGAGCCTAAAAATAAATTTAGGCTCATTTTTTTTTAATTTATTTTAATGCTTCATCTGTTATTGCATGTGTCCAAGCTCCAGAAGGTGTCTTGGTTATAACAGGATCAGAACCGCCAGTCATAAGACTTGAAACTGTACGATTAAAATCTGCCTCCGACAAAGCGCCATTACTACCAGCAGTAAGTTTAGCTATTTCACTCATTTGTATGGTGTTATGCTCAACTGTTTGTGCTCCAGAATCGTCATTATCCACAACTATTTGAGCTGCTTCTGCCGTATTATTCTCAGCATATTTCCAACCCTTCATAGAAGCACGTACAAATCGAACCATTTTATCGACGAATGCTGGGTCAGATAAGTTTTCCTCTTTAACATAAAGGCCATCTTCTAATGTTGCGACGCCTTCATCTTCATATCTAAATACCGTTAGCTCTTCAGGCTTTAGGCCTTCAGCTAAAACTTGCCAATACTCATTATATGACATTGCTGAAACACAGTTAGCATCACCTTGTGTTAATGGTAAAATATCCCAACCTTGCTTAAATACAGAAACACCACCAGCGCTTCCATCTGTTGCTAAGCCTAATTTATTCATCCAACTTAAAAACGGCCATTCGTTTCCATAATACCAAACATAAAGATTCTTATCTTTTAGATCAGCAACTGTATTAACGCCTCGATCTTTTCGACACACTAACATCATTCCAGATCCAGCAAACGGCTGCGCAATATTAACATTTGCAAAGCCTTTTTCCCGTGCTGCTAATGCAGATGGCATCCAGTCCACAGCAACATCTGCCCCACCACCAGCAAGAACACTCATTGGGCCTATATCAGGACCACCAGCGTTAATAGTGACATTTAGGCCCTCTGCTTCATAAAAACCTTTATCTTGAGCAACGTAATAACCAGCAAATTGTGTTTGAGTTACCCATTTTAATTGAATTGTTACATCATCTGCCGCATTCACTATTGAAGCTGTAAAAGCAACTATAGCACCGACAGTAAAAGTTATAAATTTCTTCATATTTCACTCCTATTTAATTAATTGATATTATCTTATTTAGATTTATGCTCTTCCTCTTTGAGACGGGTGCCAAAAAGTTACCCACTTTTCTAGCAAAACGACCCCCCCATAAAACAACGAACCTGCAATCGCTGCTACTGTTATTTCTGCCCAAACCATATCTAGAGCAAAACGGGGCGCTTCCGTTGATATTCTGAATCCCATGCCCCTAATTGGGGATCCAAAAAATTCTGCAACGATCGCTCCTATTAAAGCTAACGTCGTACAGATCTTAAGTCCATTAAAAATAAAAGGCATTGCTGTTGAAAGTCTTAATTTAAGCAATGTTTGAAAATAACTAGCATTATAAGTTTGCATAAGGTCTTTATGGATTTTATCAGACATTTTCATTCCCTGAACAGTATTTACTAAAATCGGAAAAAAAACCATAACCGCAACTACTGCTGCTTTTGACTGCCATCCATACCCGTACCACATAACGAGAATTGGAGCGATCCCAATAATTGGCATTGCAGCTAAAAAATTTCCGATTGGCAACACACCACGTTCAAAGAATTTAAACTTATCTGCTATGAGGCTGACAAGAAAAGCCGCCCCACAGCCTATCAAATATCCTGATAATGCACCTTTAATAGCTGTTTGAACAAAATCCCCCCAAAGAATTGGTATACTTGAGATAAACTTATAATAAATTGCAGAGGGTGGTGGCAAGATGACTGGACTTACATCGAATTGCAAAATGCTAGCTTCCCAAATGAACATAACGCTAACACCAAACAATATTGGAGGAAATAAACTTAGTACTTTACTTTCATTTTGACGAGCTATCCAAATATTTATTCCCCACGCTAAAATCCAAAAAACTATTGCTCCCCAAAAATATACCATTACAACTCCAATGCCATTCTTTTTAAGACAACTCTTTGTATGATGCTAATAATAGCAATCAGAGAACCCGCAAGTATTGCTGCAGAAAATAAACCACTCCAAATATGCAAAGTATTTCCAAAAGTACTACCAGAAAGCATTCTAAAGCCAAGCCCTTTACCGCCACCAGATGGCAACTCACCAACAATTGCACCTACTAGTGACGCAGCCATACCTAGCTTCAATGATGTGAAAAGATAGGGTGTTGATCTTGGTGCTCTCAACTTAAATAAAACTTGAGTTTTAGAAGCAGACCAAGTTTTCATTTGATCAATTTCCAATTGTTCTGCACTTTTAAGACCTTTGACCATGCCGACTACTACTGGAAAAAAAGAAAGATACATTGATATAATTGCAATTGGCATCAAGCCACTAAATCCTGCAGAGCCTAGTGCAACAACAATCATAGGCGCAATAGCCAGTATTGGAATGGTTTGGCTAGTAATAATCCAAGGCATCACGCTCATGGCCGTTGCCCTATTATAAACGATACCTATTGCTAACAAAATACCGAGGCCTGTTCCAAAAGCAAAACCATAAATTGTTTCGTAAAAAGTAATCAACCCATGATAAATCAATGATCTTTTGGAAGTAACTTTTTGATTTACAGTTGTATTCCATATCTCTTTTGTGACTTGATGTGGGGTAGGTAATTTTGGCCTCTTTTGTGACCATGTTTGGCTAACCAAATCAGCTGTAGATAGGGTGATTGAATTTCGTTTAGCTTTATCATATTCCCATGGTGCATTCAAAACGATAGAGAAACCGTACCAAATTATAACAATAAAAGTTATGATGCATACGACAGGCAGAATTTTATTATCTGAACCTATCCACGACCTTTTATTCATCGCTATGGCCTGCTCGTAATCCTTCTCGAACTCTTTGCGATATTTCAATAAACTCTTTAGAATCTCTTATTTCAAGTGGTCTTTCTGTCGGTAAATCACTATTTATTACATCAATAATTCGCCCCGGCCTCGGCGACATCACAACAATTTTGGTAGACAGGTATACTGCCTCAGGGATCGAATGGGTCACAAAGCAAATTGTTTTATTTGTAGACTTCCACAATTTCAAAAGTTGCTCGTTCAAATGATCCCGCACTATTTCATCTAATGCTCCAAACGGTTCATCCATCAATAATATATCGGCATCAAACGCCAAAGCCCTAGCAATGCTAGCCCTTTGCTGCATTCCTCCAGACAATTGCCAAGGAAATTTTTTCTCAAAACCTGTCAGTTCTACTAAATCAAGAACCTTCTTTACTCTTTTTAGCTGTTCCTCTTTTGAGTAACCCATAATTTCCAAAGGTAGCTTTATGTTCGCTGCTATGTTACGCCAAGGGTACAAACCAGCCGCCTGAAAAACATAACCGTATGCTCTAGACTCTCTGGCTTCTCTTGGGCTTACCCCATTTACAGTCACATCACCGTCAGTTGGCTCATCTAGATCTGCCAAAACTCTTAATAAAGTTGTTTTTCCACACCCTGATGGTCCGATAAAAGATACAAATTCACCTTTATCAATCTTTAAATCAACATTTTTTAGGGCATGGACAGGTCCATCATTTGTTTCAAATGTAAGATCAAGGTTTGAAACCTTTATTACTTCAGATTGCACCATTAAAACCTTTCATAAACTTATATACCAGCAGGAATATTTAAAGGATCTCTATCAATACGACGGGGTGAATTGAGCATTTTCCATTTACTAAGAGCGGTATGGGCAGAAGGAAACGCAGGTCTTGGAATAAACCGTCCTCTACCTGGTTGCGGTTGACTGTTTTGACCCCATGCCCAGATCACATCACCACGATTAAGAGTATATCTAGCTTGCGCACTAACCTCAAAGCCCTCAAAGACATTGTAATCTAGTACCGAATGATGATTTGTTGGTGAAATAGTTTTTGAAATCTTTGGATCCCAGACCACAATATCCGCATCCGCTCCTTCAACTATTGCACCTTTTTTAGGATAAATATTCAGTATTTTCGCTATATTAGTAGAGGTTGTTGCAACAAACTCATTAGGGGTTAATCTACCTGTTTCAACACCTTCTGTCCATAAAACAGCTAAACGCTCTTCTAAGCCGTTCGAACCATTTGGAATAATTCGAAAGTCATTCAAGCCCGCCCTTTTTTGTTCAGTGCTAAATGCAGCATGATCTGTCGCAACCACTTGTAGAGACCCTGATTGTAGTCCAGCCCACAAGCTATCTTGATGGTCCTTTGATCTAAACGGTGGGGACATGACCCTACGCGCTGCATGGTTCCAATCAGTATTAAAATATTCAGATTCATCAAGTGTTAAAAATTGTACTAATGGCTCTCCATACACTCTCATCCCTTTTTGCCTAGCTCTGCGAATTGCTTCATGAGTTTGCTCACAGCTAACATGAACAATATATAGGGGCACACCAGCAGTGTCTGCTATTGTAATCGCTCTATTAGCAGCCTCTCCTTCAAGTTCAGGTGGCCTAGAGTATGCGTGACCTTCAGGTCCTGTAATGCCTTGGTCAAAATATTTTTGCTGAAGTTCAGCAACTAAATCTCCATTTTCCGCATGAACCATCGGTAAGGCACCAATCTCCGCACAGCGCTTAAAACTGGCAAACATCTCATCATCTTCAATCATTAAAGCGCCCTTATAAGCCATAAAGTGCTTAAAGCTATTTATCCCCATTTTAACTGCGTCTTCCATTTCATTGAAAACGTTTTCATTCCAGCCAGTAATAGCCATGTGATAACCTATATCAGAACAAATTTGGGGAGCAGATTTTCTATGCCATTCATTGATAGCATTTTTTATGCTACCGTCGGCGCCTGGCAAGCAGAAATCTACAATCATTGTAGTTCCGCCTGCGGCTGCAGCCCAAGTACCACTTTCAAAAGTTTCTGCTGCGGTGGTCCCCATAAACGGCATTTCCAGATGAGTGTGTGGATCGATACCTCCAGGTATCACGTATGCACCTTCAGCATCTATATACTCATCACCAGATAAATTTTCTCCAATCTGCTTAATGACTTCACCGTCGATAAGGACATCAGCTTTCCAGGAACGATCAGCAGTACAGACCGTACCACCCTTAATAACTTTAGTCATTTTATACCCCCTATTTAAACTTCTATAATAACAGCTGTCTCCAAGACAGCGTGTAAAAGAACGTCCGCACCAGCAGTTGCCCACTCTTTGCTGATTTCCTCCGCCTCATTATGACTAAGTCCATCAACACATGGACACATTACCATAGCTGTTGGCGCAACACGGTTAACCCAACACGCGTCATGGCCAGCGCCAGATATAAGATTCATATGACTATAGCCAAGCTTTTCTGATGCGTTTCTAATAGCAGCAACGCATTTTTCATCAAACTCGACCGGATCAAAACCACCAACTTTTTCAAATTCAACCTCTAAACCCATATCATCACATATCTTATTAGCCTCTGACATTAGTCTTGTTTCCATATCAGCAATAACAGATAATTCTGGCGAACGCATATCTACCGTGAAGACAACTTTTCCTGGGATAACGTTTCTAGAGTTTGGATAAACATCAACATGCCCAGCAGCACCAACTGCGTGTGGTGCGTGGGACAAAGCAATTTCCTCAACCTTTTCAAGAATTCGCGCCATGCCCAAGCCAGCATTACGACGCATCGGCATTGGCGTAGACCCTGTATGACTAGCAGTACCTGATATTGTAATTTGCGTCCAAGACAATCCTTGGCCATGAGTAACCACTCCAATATCTTTCTCTTCAGCCTCCAAAATAGGGCCTTGCTCAATATGTAACTCAAAGAAAGCATGCATTTTTCGTTCACCAACTTCTTCGTCACCTCTCCATCCAATTCTAGCTAATTCATCACCAAAAGTTTTACCTTCAGAATCCACTCTATCATAAGCCCAGTCTAAAGTGTGCATACCACCAAATACACCAGAAGATAGCATTGGTGGAGCAAAGCGAGTTCCCTCCTCATTTGACCAATTTGTAACAACAATTGGATGTTTGGTTTTAATTCCGAGATCATTTAAAGAACGAATGATTTCCAAACCACCTAAGACGCCCAAAACTCCATCATATTTACCACCAGTTGGCTGAGTATCCAGATGGGAACCAACGTAAACTGGCAATGCCTTAGGATCTGTTCCTTCTCTACGAGCAAACATGTTTCCCATTTGATCTAAACCCATTGAACAACCCTGATCTTCACACCATTGCTGAAAGAGATGTCTACCTTCAGAGTCCTCATCTGTAAGAGTCTGCCGGTTATTACCACCTGCTACGCCTGGCCCAATTTTAGCCATATCCATTAAGCTTTCCCACAACCTATCTCCATTTATGCGTAGATTACTTTGTGTATCAGCCATTGTTGCTCCTTTGGATTTTATAACCATTAAAAAAATATAATGGCCACGGCTCTTTGCCGAGTCAATGTTTTAATAGGATTAAACCTAACGGAAACTTTACGACCCTATTAAAAGAGGTCTTGTTTCTTTTACTTCTATCTCAAACAAGTGCCTTGGTCAGAACATTCAAACCAAGGCCATTTTTTAAGAAAATGCCGGGATAATTTCCGTACCGTAATCAGCAATTATTTTTTCTTCGTTGCCGCTATCCAAATAAATATTAAATTGGGTGGCTCCAGCTGTTTCAAGCTCTCTTAACTTTTCTATATGAGCATCAGGGGAACCTAATACACAAAAGCTTTTTACTACATCTTCTGTTATAAAATCGAGATAGGCGTTCGAACTTTGACCATGTTTTGAATAATCATATCCTTTTCTATTCTTTATGTAGTCAGTTAAACTAGATGGTATCTCATCATTATCAGTACCATATTTTTCAACAATATCAGCCACATGGTTTCCTACCATTGCCGGAAACCACCTTACAGCCTCAATAGCTTTATCCACTGGACCTGTATAGGCTGGCGCCGCTACCATAACTTTATAATCGGACATATCACGTCCTGCTTCTACACCAGCTTTTTTTGCCTGATCAGCAAGCCACTTAACGATGGTAGGTTCTGCTATTTGCAAAACTAAGCCATCACCAACACGTCCCGCAGAAGATAATGCTTTAGGGCCATAAGCAGCAACCCATATTGGCAATTCGTAGCCTTCTGCCCAAGGAAATTTAACGGGGTTTGGGCAATCTCCATATTGAGCCTCTTCTCCACGAATAAGCGCCTTAACAACATGAGCAAACTCTTCAAGTTTAGCCAAAGTAGCCGGCTTTAATCCCATTACTCTTACAGCACTGTCACCTCGGCCCAAACCTATATCAAATCTTCCATTTGATTGCTTTGCTAATGATCCAAACATTGAAGCTGCTAATGACCAATCACGAGTATTTGGATTGGTTACGCATGGTCCAAATCTCATCTTGGTTGTATGCTCGATGCACATCGCCATAGCGATATAACTTTCGCGCCATAATATATGACTGTCATAAAACCAGCAGTAAGTAAAACCAGCATTTTCAGCTTGCCTAACTAATGCCTTAGCCCGGTCAGGCTCTACAAATCCTTTAAAACAAATTCCAAATTCCATTTTTTTTCTCCCTTAAATATTGATTATTAATGATCTGGGGCCCAAATTTGAATTCCCGAATGGGAAAAAGGCACCATTTTAGAAATGTTAAGCCTAATTAATATTGGCGTAAGCGCCTCTACGCATCTCGCAGATTGTGCGTCACCAACGTTATAAGCTTTAACATCTATTTTTTTTATTAACTCGATAACTTTTTTTCTTGCTTCAAGACTATTTCCACAAACTAAAACATCACAATTTATATCCCAATCAAGATTGCTTAACGTTGTTGCAGAAACATTATGTAGTGCTCCAATAACTGGCACATCACTGCCCAATATTGCTTGAGCTGCTTCAGTAGCTGATCCCTCAGGTGGCATATCTACTTTTTTTGGGTCATTTTCTGACAAAGGCACAACAATATCAATTAATATTTTTCCTGAAAGTTCAGCTTTTATGTTATGTAATGTATCATTATGAGCAGACCAAGGGACTGCAAAGATAACCATCTCATCTGCTTCTCTAATCGCATCAAGATTACTCAAACCAACTATATTACTTGAGCCCTTTGGAAGTTTGGCATTCACTTCAGCAACAGTCGTCGCAGCTCTTGATGGATCCCGAGATCCAACAACCACCTCTATACCTGCCCTAGCAAATCTCAAAGCCAATCCTTGCCCCTGAGGTCCAGTCCCTCCTATTATTGCTATTTTCATCTAAACATATCCTCTTCTTGTTTTCTTAAAAGATCACTTCCATGACTATCGTGATGGTTCCACTCAAGCCCTCTAAATAACACTATTGGTGTTTTAGATGCTTTTTTAATAACTAGCCCTGAAGCTGCAGATATTTCATCTGCAAATGCAGGTTCCGTAACAAATAATTCCTTACCCCAAGCATCTAAGTTTCCCTGTTCTTTCTTAGTTGCGGGAACACCAGCAAGCCCAACAGCCACATTTACCTGCCCCAACCGCCAAGGTCTTCCAAATGTGTCAGTCATAACAACACCTAACCGGACCTTAAATCGATTTTGCAATTCAATCTGCAAATTACGTGAGCTTAAATCTGGATTATCTGGTAGAGTGATCACCTTTTCAGTACCACTAACATTAGATTCATCAACTGCAGCATTAGCAGAAATAAATCCAAGACGATGTTCACAGATCATTACGCCTTCATTTTGATCTTCTCTTTTAAATGCTCTTATAACTCTTGTACTTTGATTTAAAATTACTTCTACTTTTCTTGGGTCTTTATTGAGTTTTTTAGCAAAGCCAATCGCCTCTTCAGAAGGAGAGACATCCTTTAGATCATAAATATTTCCCTCAGCCTTAGAAAAAATTTTATGCGCAATGCAAATAATATCACCGTCAATAACTTCATTAAATGATTTCTCCAAGGAATCACCAATGATAATGGCCAAATCATCCCCAACATTTATATCTGGGACCCCATAGATTGGAGAAATACTTACAGATCCTTGCATTAAAGATACACCTGCTCAACTAACCTAGGATTACTTGCAAATAATTCCTTCAGATCTGAACTAGTATCAATATCAAACCTTAAGCTGTCATAAGGCAAAATTACAGGTATAATTCCAATATTTTTTGCAGCATTTATATGCTTTAAAAAGGATTTCTTCCCGTAATAAAAATCTATTAAATTTGCAGGGGATAGATGTAATGCATTTGTTCCCAAATCAATCGAAGGGGTAATAGCCAAACCTTTATCCGCAAGAGGGTGCGAAATGAAAGAAATAATTTCTGTAATTTTGGGATCTGCTAAATCAGCCGGAATAACACACATACTCTTATACGCATTATGATTTGCCCAATGTGAAGCTTTTGCAATTGAATTGGATAAAATAGGTTCTTCGTCATCCTGAATTACCAAGATACATTTTTCCTCAGCAATATTTTTTATTCGCTTACTATTTGTAATAACAGCAATGTCAAATTTTTTTCCAGACATCTGAACTGACTCAATTAAGGTATCAATTGTATTTTTAAAGAGTAAAACCGCAAGTCTCTTTCTTGCTTCTGGCGCCAATGAGCCACTCAAGCGAGACTTTGAAATATCAGGGTTTTTCATTGGCACAACTATCACTGATTTCTTTTCTTTGTTCATAAATTTACCTTGGAAGAGAAATTATTATTTACTAGATCTAATAACTCTCCTGCCAAGCGCCTTTTTTCAGAATTATCTGACATTAAGATATTAGTGCAAAAAACTTGCATACCTAAGGAGTTGATTCCTGGCACCAATTCGGAATCAGTGCTATCAATTATTATCGCGTCAATCAAATCCTTATAAAACTTAGCAACCCCCATTGAGTCTGCCTGTAATCCAAGAGATACCATCATTTTTTCTGCAGGCCCTTTGATTGCTTTACCATTAATTAGCGGGCTGATAGCGAGCTTTATCGCATCACATTCTTTTATTGCATCCAGTATCCCAGGGATATTTAATATCGGTGAAATACTCACAAAAGGGTTTGATGGAGCAATCAAAATAAGATCTGCCATTGAAATAGCTTCTAAAGCTTCATGAGTTGGCTTAGCAACATCTAGGCCATCAAAACTAATCTCTTTAACTAAAGGTTTACAACGTTCTTTTACAAAATATTCTTGGAAAGTTAACCAACCTTGATCCGTTAGCACTTTTGTTTGAACGACATCATCCGTAGGCAAAATAATGTGAGCCTTTACACCAAATGCTTCTGCAATATCTTTTGTAATATCTGAGGCTCGATCACCACGCTTTAGACGTTCAGTTCTATAGATATGCAGGCCTATATCTTTATCACCAAGGCTCATCCAAGTATTGTTTCCTAATTTGCGCAAAGATGATAACGCTTTATAATCATCGTTCTTAACTCCCCAACCCTGAGTTTTATTTATTTCACCAGACAAAGTATATATCATCGTATCGATATCAGGCGATACCCATAAGCCATGAAAACTATCATCATCTGCAATATTACCTAAAATAGTAAGCGAAATATTAGAAAAAGAATTAAGCCCTTCAGCCATTTTAGCTCCACCCACACCACCCGCAAGAAGCAATACGTTTAACTGACCATCACTCATCTTGGAATTTACCCATATTTGAACTATTTTTAGGAAAGGTCTCAAGAAAGGAAAGGGGATCATACCCTTTTCGTTCAACTAATGGTTCAATCGCAATAGGATCATGCTTTTGATAAATTTCTTTAATTTCATAGAGTGTATTACGGCGAACTGGAATCCGACCTGCTGCTCTTATCATCTTTACTATTTCAAGTGCAGTAATTTCTTGACCGTTCTTTGAGCCGGCGGCTCTCGAGATACTTTCATTCATTAAAGTACCACCAAAATCATTAACTCCTCGGCTCAAGATACTTTGTGCTCTTTCTGCTCCCAATTTTGTCCAGGATACCTGTATGTTATCTATCCACCCATGCAACATAATCCGGGAAACTGCATGCATTAGATCCACCTCATCTAGAGTTGGCCCAGGGCGGACATTTTCTGGATCGTTAGTATAAAGTGGAGAATCCGTATGAACAAAGCTCAATGGCACAAGCTCAGTAAACCCACCAGTTTCTTTTTGAATATCTCGAAGCACCGCAATATGGGCAGCCCAATGTCTTGGCCCATCCACATGCCCATACATTATCGTTGCAGAAGTTTTAATACCAACTTGATGTGCAGTCCTGATTATTTCAATCCATTTTTCCGCACTAAGTTTATTTTTTGTTAGCTTTTGCCTAACCTCAGTGTCTAAGATTTCAGCTGCGGTGCCTGGCATTGAGCCTAACCCACATTCTTTCAAGTCTAGTAAGAAATCACGATATGATAATTTCGTCTTTTTAGATCCATACCAAATTTCAAAAGGGGAGAATGCATGAATATGCATATTAGGAATTTTTGATTTTATCGCTAATAATATTTCCCTATAATAGTTTCCTGACATTTTTGGATGCAAACCACCTTGTATGCAGACTTCAGTTGCACCTCGATCCCAAGCGACCTGAGCTCTTTGAACTACTTGTTCAAGCTCTAACCATTCTGCATCCTTATCCTCTGTTCTTTTTGCGAAATTACAAAACTTACACCCCATATAGCAAATGTTCGTAAAATTAATATTACGATTAATAACAAAACTAACGTGTTCTCCACTCGATCTCTTTCGAAACTCATCTGCAACCTTATAAACCGCAAATTTATCTCCATCCTTCGCATTAAATAGAGTTACGCCCTCTTCTAAGCTAACTTCATTTCCAGAAAGGGCGCCATTTAATATTTTTTTAACCTCAGAGCTAACCTCGATACCTAAATCAACTTTTCTTTCATCCAACAACATCATTTTGTTCATTAGGCCACCTCACAAGCTTGATCTTTTGACAAACCATCGTGGCCTGCCATTTTTGAAACTCGATCAAAAATACCTGGATGCAAATACTTTGAGGTATTTTTAAAAAAAGAGGGATAAACTGTTAAGCGTTCTTTTAAAATATGCCCAGCTTTCGATGTTGCTTCCATTAATTCACGTATTTCGGGCCAGTCATGTTGAGGGTTTATAAAGTCTATAGTGACGGGAGAAATCCCACCCCAATCATTAATTCCAGCTTTAAGATAATCTATATGACGTTCACTAAGATTTGGTGGTGCTTGTATGCTAATATCTGCATCAAGAATTAAGCGAGCATTTGCAATTGTCCATAGCATCTCAGTGAGGCTCGGTTCCGGATGAAGAGCCATCTCAATATCTGGTTTACTCTGAAAATTTTGAATAATGACTTCTTGGATATGTCCATATTCTTGATGAATAAGATTTATTTCTCTTAAAGCCTCGAGCCTCTCTTCACGAGTTTCACCGATCCCGATTAGAATTCCTGTTGTAAAGGGAACATTTTTTTTTCCTGTGCGTTTCAAAGTTCTTAACCTTTGTAATGGAACCTTGTCTGGGCAAGCGTAATGCGCACCTCCTTTTCGATTTAATCGTCGGCTTAACGTTTCCAACATCATTCCCATTGATCCAGTCACTGGTCGCAAAATATCAATTTCATCATTTGTTAAGGTTCCAGAATTTACATGCGGCAGCAGTGATGTTTCTTGCAAAACCATTTCACACATGTCTCTAAGATAATCTGTCATCTTGGCATAACCAAGTGCGCAAAGCATCTCCTTTGACTTTTCATAACGTAATTCTGGCCTCTCCCCCAAACTAAATAAAAGTTCCTTACAGCCGTTTACCTCTCCCTTTTTTGCTACTCTTAACACCTCATCTGGGGTCATTATGTTAGCCTCAGGAGAATCTGGATGTTTGACAAAGGTACAATAGCCACAAGTATCACGACACATATTCGTTAAAGGCACAAAAACCTTACGAGAATACGTTACTATAGACCCCCATCTAGCATCACGCTTTTCTGAAGCCTTATTCATTAGGTCTGCTAACTCTTCAGAAGCAAAAGAAGAGTTTACTGGCTTATTTAAATTATTATTCATCTCATCTCAAAACACATAGTTACACTCAGATTAAATATAAAATTTACCAAACAGTCAATATTTTAATATTTTCTAAAAAGATGGTCAATTATTGTTAAAAAGCATTAGTTGACCAAATGATCAAATTTTGGCTTAATCAAACAACAATAGATGAAAGTGGGTTTTTTTTGGCTAGATCCGATACAACAAAAAAAGTAACGCGCATTCAGCGTGAAAAAATAAATGTGATCCTTGAAGCTGCGCTGGATATTTTTTCCAATCATGGTTTTCGAGGAGCAACAATTGATATGATTGCTAAACAAGCAAACCTTTCCAAATCAAATATACTTTATTATTTTGACAGCAAGGATGATATCCACTCAGCATTACTCTCAAAACTCTTAGATAAATGGCTCGAGCCTTTAAAGGTGATTTCAGCAACTGGAGACCCCGTTGATGAAATCTGTTCTTATGTTGAGCACAAATTAGACATGGCTAGAATTTACCCTAGGGAGAGTCGTTTATTTGCAAATGAAATTTTGCAAGGTGCGCCTCGGATACTTAAGGTTTTAAGCGGACCATTAAAAGAATTGGCTGATCAAAAAGCAGAAATTATAAATTCCTGGATTAACTCTGGTAAAATTATGCCCATAAACCCCTATCATCTTATATTTTCAATCTGGGCAACTACTCAACATTATGCTGATTTCGATGTTCAGATCCAAGCTGTTATGGGTAATAAAAATAGCGATGCACATTTTGCAGACGCTAAATCTTATTTAAAATTATTATTCACACGCCTTCTGGAGCCCAAAGCAGTATAACAAGAGCTAAGATTGTTAATGTAATACCAAATCCGATATTATAAATTGAAACACCTTGCCCTAACCCCAATTCCCATAACAATGCCCAACTTGGGACTAGATAGGTATACGCCATAACTTTAGAACTAGGTAAAAGTAATGTTGCAAACTGTATTAAAAAAAATGTAACAGCACTAGCAAATAAAGCAGTATAAATTAATGTAGCCCAAACCATCCAAGATAAACTTAATAGATCAGTTTTAAATACATCACCAAGACCATAAAAGATCATTAATATAGTTGCACCTAGGGTCGTTGCAAAGGCGAAAATAAGTGGGCTTTCCCCCCTATTTAATTTTCTAGATAATGGAGTGTACAAAGAATGAAAAATTACGCCGCAAAAGAATATCAATTCTCCAAGACCAAACTGAAGCATAATCAAGCGGTTCAAATTTCCCTCGAAAACAACCCATAACGCACCAACAGCACCTATTATTAAAGCAATAAGAATGGAAAGAGACATTTTTTGCCGCATAAGTATATATCCAAAAAAACCACTGAATAGTGGTGCGAACGTAAATACAGCAGCTAGTGAAACTGACGATGCTATTTTTAAACCTTCAAACATTAACACAAAATAAATAGCGATACAGCCACCAAGTACAAAGAACCTCCAAGGAGCTTTTAAAACATTCTTTGTGAACCCAGTTTTTGTTAAAATAAAAGTTGCTAATATAGAAACTGCAATAACAAAACGGATAAGTGTGAAAGCGGCTGGTGAAATATCATTTGCAACCCTAACACCTAATGCAAAAGAACCCGCCACCAACCCAGAGAAAGCTAGCATAGCTAGATGTCCCTTAAGCTCATTGGATGAAATAGTCATTCGTATTGTCTAATCATTGAAGGCAAAATTAATGTACACTAACAGGGTTTAAATCATTCTGTCGGGCAACAATGAAAGCGGCGTCTCTACCAGAAACAACAGCTATTCTATCTCCTGTCGAATTATGTAAAGCATACAATGGCCCATGTTCATCTAAAATTTCTTGCTGAACATCGATTGGTAATTCACCTGAAGAAATTGACTTCACATAAACTAGGCCCTTTTCATCTAAACCGTCAAAATTATATTTTTGTTCCAAAATAATCTATTCCCTACTGATTGTTATTTTTTTCACAAGGCTCTCTTGCTCAAATCTTTCCAAATCAATGTTAAGCAACCCATTTACTGTTGTTGCTTTGATTACATCTACATCATCTGATAGAACAAAATTTTTCTGGAATTGTCGAGTGGCAATTCCTCTATGCAAATACAATTTATCTTGCCCTTTAGGTATCTTCTTACCCCTAACAATCAATTGATTATCCTCCACAGTAATTTCGAGCTCATCATCAGAAAACCCTGCTACTGCTAAAGTTAGCCTATATTTATTTTTTGATGACTGCTCAATATTAAATGGGGGATATGCATCACCACTAGACTTAACGGTTCTTTCAACTAAACTTTCCAATCGATCAAAGCCTAATAAAAATGGATAAGCTCCAAATAATATTTTAGTCATAATACGCCCTTAATTTATGTAATAAACAATCAATTATAATAAATAGATCTACATAATGATATGGGAATGATCTTTAAAATTTCAACTAATTTGAGTATTTTGATTTTTTTCTAATAAAATATAAATTGTTGTGATAACTTCATTGATAAGATGAAAAATATTGAAAAAATGACACGGTTAGAAATATTAACCATAAAACTTAAAACATTAAAAAAAGAACATAGAGAATTAGATACTAAAATATCAGAACTTGCTGATTTATCTTCAACTGATCAATTCACTTTGCGCCTACTTAAGAAAAATAAATTATCATTGAAAGATAAAATAAGTCGTTTAGAAGATGAGTTAACCCCAGATATAATTGCTTGAAATTTAAAATTATTGCGCGTTAGAGAATAAGAGGATCGATTAATGACATCACCTGTAGTTGGAATTATAATGGGCAGCCAGACTGATTGGTCAACGATGAAAAAAACAGCCGATATACTAACCGAATTTAGTATTTCATTTGAAACCAAAATTGTATCAGCCCACAGAACACCAAATAGGTTATGGGAATATGGCAATACCGCTGTTCAAAAAGGCCTCAAAGTCATTGTCGCTGGAGCAGGTGGCGCAGCACATTTGCCAGGTATGATGGCATCAAAAACAAGAATTCCTGTGATTGGCGTACCAATAAACACCAAGAGCCTTTCTGGATTAGATTCTCTCTACTCAATCGTGCAAATGCCAAAAGGCTTTCCCGTTGCAACAATGGCCATTGGTGAACCTGGCGCATTCAATGCTGGTTTAATGGCAATTTCCATTCTTGCAGTAAATGATAGCAATCTTGCAACTAAGCTTGAACAATGGCGCCAAAGCCTTTCTGAATCGATTAATGAAGAACCAAATAATGATGGGTAGTCTGACTAAAGACTGTGTTATTGGTATTCTCGGCGGCGGTCAGCTCGGAAGGATGCTTGTTATTGCAGCGTCAAGATTGGGTTATAAATGTCATGTTTTTGATCCAAATATAAACTCACCCGCCAGTCAAGTTTCTACCTTCTCAACTCAAGCAAGTTATGACGACCTTGAAGCATTAGCGTCATTTGCAAAATTGGTAGATGTAGTAACATATGAATTTGAAAACATCCCTACTGATGCATTGGATGTAATAGAGAACCACGTCAATATTTTTCCTAATAAAGAGGCACTATTTACTAGCCAAGACAGGTTGATAGAAAAAAAATTCCTAACTAACTTGGGATTAAGAACTGCTCCGTTTGCAAATGTAGAAAATGCCCAAGACTTAAACAATGCCATTAAAAAAATTGGGACACCCGCAATTTTAAAAACAAGAAGGTTGGGGTACGATGGAAAAGGTCAAGTTAAAATTAATGAAAATACCAATTTAGATAATATTTTGACACAACTTCAAAATGCACCCTGCATTTTAGAGGGTTTAGTTAATTTTAATAAGGAAATATCTATAATTGGAGCAAGAGATCAGAATGGAGCTGTAAGTTGTTATGATCCAGGTGAAAATTATCATGAAAATGGTGTTTTAAAAACAACATTGGTTCCAGCAAAAATAAATCAAAAAACCAGTACTGATGCGGTTCTCTTGACTGCGCAAATATTAAATAAACTTAATTATGTTGGGGTCATCGGTGTTGAATTATTTGTTACTGATAATGAATTGCTCATTAATGAAATAGCACCACGCGTTCATAACTCAGGACATTGGACCCAAAACGGATGTTTGATAGATCAGTTCGAACAACATATCAGGGCAATTGGAGGTTTACAGCTTGGTGACGGCAAGCGACATTCAAATATCGAAATGACTAATATTTTAGGGGATGAAATCAAAAAACTTGATAAATTCGTAAATGATGGAAAAAGTGCTGTTCATTTGTACGGAAAAGAAGAAATTAAACTTGGTCGAAAAATGGGTCATATTAACAGAATATATGAAATATAATATGTGATTATTTAATTTTTTGAAAGCTTAAACAATAAAAATTCTATATTATCTCTTATAAATAAAAGGCACCAAAACTCCTCCTAGAATCAAGATTGATGAAATATAAAATTGCCAATTTAAAGTCTCATGAATAAACAAATACCCACCAAAAGCTGCAATTAATGGTACAGTCAATTGCGCAACTGACGCAGTCATAATATTGATTTTTGGCAAAACCCAATACCACACTGCATATCCAATACCTGAAGTAATAGATCCAGAAATAATAGCTAGAAAAAGGCCATAAGAATTAGGTGTGATCTTATCTGGTATAAATAAAGCAAATGGAATCATTAAAATTAATGCAACAATAAAATTACCAGAGGTGCTCGATAAAGGACTTTTTTGTCCACGGCCTAAAAGGGAGTATAGTCCCCACCCAAGCGAGGCAATAAACATTAAAAGCATCCCAACCAAATTATTTCCACCAATCCTTGGGTCAACCAATATAAACAAACCTACTATGGCTAAAAACATCCCAAAAAATCTAACAATATTAACCTTTTCCTTTAAAACCAAGGCACCAACAAACATTACCAACTGCACGCCACCAAATAAGATTAAAGCTCCAACACCAGTATCAATTACTAAATAAGCAAAACTAAAACCAATAAGATAACATACTAGTGATATTCCACTAATGATTGTATTTAATTTAAATTTAGGTTTTTTCTTATGAACAATTAAAACTAATAAGATCAAAACTAATGCGCCAGATCCAACTCTAATCATGGCAAAATTAGAAGGGCCAATTGAATTTGATACCATGGCCAGTCTAGCTAATACGGAATTTGCCGCAAACGCTGTCATTACCAAAGTTGTTAGAAAAAATAATCGCATATTTCTTATAGTACCAAAAGCTTGATATATAGCCATAAAAAAAGGGCTGCAAATTTCGCAGCCCTTAAATGTTTTTAAACTCTGGGTTACATCATTCCGCCCATGCCGCCCATGCCGCCCATATCAGGCATGCCACCGCCGCCAGCTGGAGATGCTGGAGCTGGTTTGTCTGCAATCATAGCTTCTGTAGTTATTAAAAGACCAGCAATTGAAGCAGCATCTTCCAAAGCTGTTCTAACTACTTTAGTCGGATCAATAACACCAAACTTAAACATGTCGCCATATTCTTCAGTTTGAGCATTAAATCCAAATGTCTTATCGTTGCTTTCACGTACTTTTCCTGCAACTACTGCACCGTCAACACCAGCATTTTCAGCTATTTGTCTTAGAGGTGCCTCTAGAGCACGTTTAACAATACCAATACCAGCATTTTGATCAGAGTTAGCACCTTTAAGTTTATCCAAAGCATTACCTGCTTGGATCAACGCAACACCACCACCAACAATCACACCTTCTTGGACTGCTGCACGAGTCGCGTTCAGCGCATCGTCAACACGGTCTTTTCGCTCTTTAACTTCAACTTCGCTATTGCCTCCAACACGTATTACGGCAACACCACCAGCCAGTTTAGCAAGACGCTCTTGAAGTTTTTCTCTGTCATAATCTGACGAAGTTTCTTCAATTTGACCACGAATTTGCGCTACACGTGCTTCGATTTCAGCTTTTTCACCAGCACCATCGACAATTGTAGTTTCGTCTTTAGTAATTGAAATTTTCTTTGCTGTTCCCAACATATCCATTCCAACATTTTCAAGCTTCATACCCAAATCTTCTGATATAACTTGTCCACCTGTCAAAATTGCTAAATCTTGAAGCATAGCTTTTCTTCTATCACCAAACCCTGGTGCTTTTACAGCAGCTATTTTCAATCCGCCTCGTAATTTATTCACAACTAATGTAGCTAAAGCTTCGCCATCTACATCTTCTGAAATAATCACTAATGGCTTTCCAGATTGAATAACCGTTTCAAGAAGCGGAACCATTGGCTGTAGAGAAGAAAGTTTTTTCTCATGAAGCAAGATCAAAGCATCTTCTAATTCAACTGTCATCTTGTCAGCATTAGTTACGAAATATGGAGAAAGATATCCTCTATCGAACTGCATTCCCTCAACAACATCTGTCTCAGTCTCTAGACCTTTGTTTTCTTCTACCGTGATAACGCCTTCATTACCCACTTTCTGCATCGCATCTGCGATTTGAGAACCAATTTCTTCTTCTCCATTTGCAGAAATAGTACCAACTTGTGCTACTTCGGCGCTGTCACTTACAGGGCGAGATGCTGCTATTAATTCAGAAACTACTTTCTTTACAGCTAAGTCGATTCCTCTTTTTAAATCCATAGGATTCATTCCTGCCGCAACAGATTTAGTGCCTTCTTTCACAATTGCTTGAGCCAGAACTGTTGCTGTTGTTGTTCCATCACCAGCTTCGTCGTTGGTTCTAGAAGCAACTTCTTTAACCATCTGTGCGCCCATATTTTCAAACTTATCTTCAAGCTCTATTTCTTTAGCGACAGTTACGCCATCTTTAGTAATACGTGGTGCACCGAAAGATTTATCCAGCACTACGTTCCGGCCTTTTGGACCTAATGTCACTTTGACAGCATTTGCCAAAGTATTAACGCCGCGCAGCATACGGTCACGGGCATCTGTGTTAAATTTTATGTCTTTAGCAGCCATTTTGGGCTCTCCTAAATTCTGGTTACAAGTTCAATATTAAAGGATTAAGAAATTATTCCTAAAACATCACTTTCTTTCATTATAAGAAGTTCTTCGCCTTCTACTGTTACTTCTGTTCCAGACCATTTTCCGAAAAGAACAACATCGTTCGCCTTTACCGCCATTGGTATTAATTCGCCGGAGTCTTTGCGAGCGCCTTCGCCACAAGATACAATAGTACCTTCAGCTGGTTTTTCTTTTGCGCTATCTGGGATTATCAATCCGCCAGAGGTTTTCTCGTCACCTTCAGTGCGACGGACTAGCACACGATCGTGTAGTGGTGTGAATGCCATATCGGAGTTCTCCCTTAAGAGTTATTCCACAGTTTGGGTGGCTTTTCGAAACTATTAGCACTCGCCACCTTTGAGTGCTAACAGACGGCATGTAGGTAGCCTTTGCACTAGAGTCAATTGCTTTGATATAAAAAACTCCAAGTTTTTTAAAATAATTTAAAAAATCTACGCAAATATGAATAAATTACCGTGACCTTTATAAACATTAATCTTATAAGACTTCCAATTTAGAACTACGGTAGGCGCCCAATGATTAAAATATTTGGACATAAATCCCCAGACACTGATAGTACAGGCTCCCCAATTATCTGGTCTTGGTATCTTAACACTATATGTGACCTTGAGGCAGAACCTAAGCTGTTAGGAGAACCAAATACTGAAGCGAATTTTGTACTAAATTATTGGAAGGTTGAAAAACCTGAAATTATACAAGAAGTTTCAGAAAATGAACAAATTGTAATTGTTGATACAAACAATCCATCAGAATTACCACAATCTGTGAATAATGCTGAAATTTTAGAAATTATTGATCATCACCATTTAGTCGGTGGGCTACAAACAAAATCTCCATTGAAAATGACCATCAGACCAGTCGCCTGTACTGCAACTATTATGCACGACTTAATAGGCAAACATACAAAAAAAATGCCCGATTCAATAAAAGGCCTAATGCTTAGTTGTATTTTGTCAGACACATTAAGGTTTCGATCTCCAACAACAACTGAGCAAGATAAACAGGTTGCACTAAGTTTGGCTAGCGAACTTAAAATTGATGTTGAAGATTTTGCTTCAAAAATGTTTGAAGCAAAATCAGACGTATCAGTTTTCAGTGATGAAGAGCTATTAAGAATGGATAGCAAGAAATACGAAATATCAAATAAAAAGCTGCGGATATCAGTACTCGAAACCACTTCTCCAGAAATAATCTTAAAACGTAAAGATGGATTATTAAAAGCAATGCCAAAAATTTCAAAAGAAGATAATGTGGATGAAGTCATGTTATTTGTCGTAGACATATTAAAACAGGAAAGCACATTATTAATTCCAAACGATAACATTCGAAAAATTTCTGAAAAATCTTTTGGAAAAAAATCAAATAGCGACTTTGTAAAGTTACGTGGAATAGTAAGTAGAAAAAAACAAATAATACCAAATATTAAAATATAAATATGCATTCTATAATCAATTCTCTTGATGATATTTCTCACAAATACGAAACTCTTTTCGTTGATTTATGGGGATGTGTCCATGATGGCTATTCACCATTTAATGAGGCTGTAGAGGCATTAAAAAAATATCGATCAAAAGGTTTAGGGTCAGTTGTTTTACTCACAAACTCACCACGTCCAAGGGAAAGTGTTGAAAAACAGTTAGATAAAATTGGTGTTCCATCAGACTGCTGGGATACCATTGCAACATCAGGCGACAGCGCTAGAGCAGCAATGTTCAAGGGCGTTGTAACAGAAAAGATATTTCACATTGGGCCAAAACATGACTTGAGTTTTTTTAACAATATGAACTTAGTAAAAGAAGCCTGTCTAATTGAACGTATCCCCGCAGAAACTGCTGAAGGTATAGTTTGCACTGGACCATTTAATGATGCAAATGATCTTCCAAGTGACTACACTGAATTATTTTCAAGCTTTATAGAGCGGAAACTAAAATTATTATGTGCAAATCCAGATATAGTTGTGGACCGCGGTAAAAAACGAGTTTATTGTGCGGGAGCCTTAGCAAAGCTCTACACAGAAATGGGGGGGGAAAGTTTATATTTTGGCAAGCCTCATAAACCAATTTATGATCTTGCCTATGAACGTCTCAAAGAAATTAATCTAGAAGCATCAAAAGAAAAAATTTTATGTGTTGGTGACGGTATATTAACGGATATAAAAGGTGCTGTTAATGCGAACTTAGATAGTCTTTTCATTACTGGTGGTTTAGCAGCAAGAGAAACAGATACTACAATTCAACCCAATGAACTCAATTTAAAAAAGTTCTTACAAAATCAAGATTATATTCCCACACACAGTATTGGGCATTTGAGGTAGAATTAAAAATGACAAAAGTTGGAACCATTTATATAGAAGATATGGAATTAGGCTTGTCCCGATCAATAAGTAAGGTGATGGGTGATGCGGAAATTGAGTCCTTTTCAGATCTTTCAGAAGACAGAAATCCAATCCATTTATCAGAAGATGCTGGTAATGCATCTATCTTTAAAAGTAGAGTGGCACATGGCATGTTATCTGCATCCCTTTTCTCGGCCCTTTTGGGTGAATACTTGCCGGGACACGGCGCTATTTATTTAAGTCAGTCTCTTCAATTCACCCAACCAGTTTACCCTGGTGATGAAGTGACAGCTTCAGTTACAGTCACAAATATAGATAATGTTAAAAATCGAATAACATTAAAATGTGAAGCAAAAGTTGGTAACAAATTAGTTATTAAGGGTGAAGCGTTAGCTTTAGCACCTAGCAGAGGTTAAGATTTGAAAATTATACGTGATTATACCTTTTTAAATAAAGAAGACAAAGGCGCATGTGTAGCTATTGGTAACTTTGATGGTGTTCACAAGGGGCACTTATCGGTAATTGAACTTGCACGAGCCGCTGCTGAAACTCTCAATACAGCATTTGGAGTTATAACTTTTGAACCACACCCTAGAGCTTATTTCCAACCAACTTCAAAACCTTTTAGATTAATGAGTGCTGAAGCTCGTGCGAGTCAATTGGAAAAAGTTGGAATTAATAATTTGTATGAGTTGCAATTTAATTCTGCATTATCCTCACTAAGCGCAGATCAGTTTATAAATGATGTTCTCGTAAATGGTCTGGGCGTCAAACATATAGTCGTTGGCGAAGATTTTTGCTTTGGTAAAAATAGAAGTGGCTCAGTGAAAATGCTAGAAGAATATGGGAGGAAGTTAGGTTTTGGGGTCACAATTGCACCTTTAGTTGAAGATAATAAAGGGATATTTTCCTCTACTTCAATTAGAAACGCCATCACAGATGGACGCCCAGATGATGCAGCACATATGCTTGGCCATTGGTATCGCATAGAGGGCACTGTGATTTCAGGAGATCAAAGAGGTAGAGAGCTAGGGTATCCAACTGCAAACATGTCTTTAGATGGCCTACATTTGCCAAAATTTGGCGTTTATGCAGTAATCGCAGATATATTAACGGGCCCTTATAAAGGAAGATTTTTTGGAGCCGCTTCATTAGGTGAGCGACCAACATTTGGAGTTAACATCCCAAATCTAGAAACTTTTATTTTTGATTTTTCTGGCGATATATATGAAGAAGAGCTCTCAATAGCGCTAGTATCCTTTCAAAGGCCAGAGTTAAAATTTGATAATTTAGATGATTTGATAAAACAAATGGATCAAGATTGTAAAACCAGTATAAAAATTCTTAAAGATAAAGTTTCACAGAACTTCTATTAAAAATAATTGTTTTTGTATTTTTTTAATTCTACTTGCCCCTTGTCAGTTACACCATATAGACCATGTTCTATTTTATAAAACCAACCATAATAGTTGTTATATAATATTGACCTAGAATTTGATATCCCTAAAGATTTTGCTAGTATATAAGGCTTCCCCTTCTCTCCACGAATTATTGCACCAGCTAGGTGAACTGCGTCTTGCCTATAAGCGGTCATAATCATCTTTCTAGATTGCCCACCTAGATTTGGATCACCTAATATTTGATAATACTCATGCAGAAGTTGCTTTGTTCTCTTTGAGTTTTTTACACCCTTTGTTATGCTAGGTTCACAATGAATTTTAACAAATTCTGTTGGTTTTAATCTAACTGTAATTAATCCTAGATTTAAACGGCGGCAGATCTTTATTGCATCCTTAAGCAATGAGCGACTTCGTGTTCCTTTCTGGATTGGAAAAGCTAAATACACTAAATCTGTCATTAATTGACGATCAATCCCCTGCATTAGTAATGACAGAGAAAAACGTAATTTAAGTTCTACTATTATTGGGGACTCATTATCCTTAATTGCAACCACATCACAATTTTTAATTTCTGCTTTTACGCCATATCCCAAACGTTCAAAATACGTTTTTATTGGCTTGTATAAATCTGTCTCATACATTTTTTAAATACCTTAAGGTGAATTAGATAAATTTTTTATCATACCCCTTTCATTATTTGGTGTTTAAAGGCATGTATTAGTTATGTGCAAACAAAAAAAACATCGACCAAAATTTTGGGAAAAGTATAAATTAGCAGAACTTAGTAAAAATGAATGGGAGGCATTGTGCGATGGGTGTGGCAAATGTTGCCTTCGAAAAATTGAAGATGCAGATACTAATGAGGTCTTTTATACTAATGTTTCATGCAAGTTATTAGAAACGAGTACTGCTCGGTGCCAGAACTATAAAATGCGAAAAAAAATTGTTCCTGATTGTATTATTTTAACTCCAAATAATATAAAAAAAATTGCCTATTGGATGCCAAAAACTTGCGGCTACCGAAGAATGTATTATGGTGAACCATTGGAAAATTGGCACCCATTAATATCAGAAAATTCAAATAGTGCTTTTGAAGCTGGAGAAACAGTGGCAAATAAAATCATTCCAGAAACTGATATAAATGAAGAAGATTTAGAAGATTTTATTGAAGAAAAATGGTCATAACTTAATGGATCTTTTAATTTAAAATTAAAATTTCAGAAATTTTTCAACTTTTTCAGAGAACTCTTTAGGATGTGTAATAGGGGCCATATGTCCAGCTCCCCCAATAACTGATTTTGAGGCGTTTGGAAAAGTATTTAAAAGAGTTTTTTGCACTTCTGAGATTACAATTGGGGAATTTTCTCCTTCAAGTAAATACACTGGTTTTGTTACTCGTTTATAATCTTTTAACCGCATTCTATCTTTACCAGGTGTTATCACAGATTTACTGCCCGCAGAAATTAAATGAATTCTTTCAACAATGTATGATCTTTGATGCAGTGGAATATCCTCCCATCTATTTCCAGTACCCCATAAATTCATAAACGCTTTTGCAGCTCCCTCAAAGTTTTCTTTTTCAATTAAGTCCGTATAAGGTTTTTCTCTAACACTCCATTGATCATACATCGGATTACCAGAATCTTGTAAACAGCCAAAAAACACTGGCTCAAACAAAATTAAACTTTTTACTAATTCAGGAAATTCATATGCAATTCGCATAGCAATAGTTGCCCCAAATGAATGGCCCACCAAATGACAAGGACACCCAATATGTTTTAGCAAACCCACAATGCTGGAAACACCCTGATCTTGGAATAGCACATCCTCATTCCAATCTTGGCTTTTTCCTTGACCGGGTAAGTCTGGTGCAAACATTTTAAATTTCCCTGAAAGTTGTTCAATGACTCCATTCCATGCACCGCCATGGGCCAATGAACAATGCAACAATACCATTTCTGGGCCATCAAGGCCTGCCTCTTGCCAAGCTGTTTTATACCCACCCAAGGATGCTGTTTGGTTCAATTTTTTTCCTTTTCACAATATTAAATCAGAAATTTATAGTAATGTTGCTAATTTGGGATACAATTTAAAAAAAAAGTATAATATTTTATCTTGTTACTTTGCAAGAAGGTTTGGCAATGATAAGTAGTATTAAACCGTATAATAACTGAGGATAAGAATGGCATTTTCATATGAACCTAAGTTAATATCTGGAAATTCAAATCGACCACTTTCTAATGCGATAAGTCGTCGCCTTTCAATGCATAGAGGAAAACCAACAGAACTAGTTAATGCTCGAATTGAACGCTTTAATGATCAAGAGATTTTTGTGGAAGTGTACGAAAATGTTCGTGGTGAAGATATGTTCATAATTCAATCAACATCAAATCCAACGAACGATAATTTGATGGAGTTACTGATTATGTCCGATGCATTACGGCGTTCTTCCGCTGCTAGAATTACTGCTGTAATTCCTTATTTTGGGTATGCAAGACAAGATAGACGCACTAAAGCTCGCACCCCAATTTCAGCAAAACTTGTTGCTAATTTGATAGCTCAAGCGGGCATAGAAAGAGTTTTAACGATGGATTTACACGCGGCTCAAATCCAAGGGTTTTTTGACCTACCGGTGGATAACCTTTATGCTTCACCTATTTTTGCGTTAGACATACAAAATCAATTTAGTGAATTAAATGACCTTATGATTATATCACCTGATGTTGGTGGGGTCGCAAGGGCGCGAGAATTGGCGCAGAGATTAAAGTGTCCTTTAGCTATAGTTGATAAGAGAAGGGGGAACGTTGGTGAAGTAACCGAAATGACAGTAATTGGAACCGTTAAAGGGAAAAAATGTATTATAGTAGATGATATTTGTGATACCGCGGGTACATTATGTAAAGCGGCTGAAGTGTTACTTGAGGCAGGAGCAACAGAAGTACACTCATACATATCACATGGTGTGATGTCTGGGCCTGCAATAGAACGTGTAACAAATTCTGTAATGAAAAGCTTGGTAGTAACCGATTCAATTCAACCAACAGAAGCAGTATTAAATGCCCCAAATATAAGAATTGTTCCTATAGCACCTTTATTTGCACAAGCTATTCTAAATATAGCACAAGGAACTTCAGTATCTTCCTTATTTGACAGCGCTTCTCTTAATACAATTTATGAGGGGCCATTAACTAAATTACTGGTTTAAAATTTAATCAAAGATTAAGAATTTCAATAAGTAATTTCGTATCAGCAAGCTTTTTGTCAGCAGAATCTTTAGCATCAGCATCAACATTTTCCACTAAATTCTCTGCATCTTTAATGAGACCATCAATTATATCTCGTGACACATTATCTTTATCGTAAGCTTGTTCAGCTAAAATTGAGGTTGCATCAGCATTTATCTCAACAAATCCACCGGTTACAAGATACTCAAAGGCACCTTTATCAGAATTTACTTTAACAATACCTGGTCTTAAAGTCGTAATGACAGGCGCATGCTCTGGCATTGCCGTAAAGTCACCTTCAGAACCAGGGATTTGTACAGACAAAACCTCCATAGAAGCTAAAGCAGCTTCCGGAGACACAAGATCAAATTGCATTAAGGTTGCCATTCTGAGTTCCTCTTACGCAGCTTCAGACGCCAAACGTTCTGCTTTTTCAATAACTTCATCAATTCCACCCACCATATAAAAAGCAGCTTCTGGAAGATGATCAAACTCTCCAGCAATAACTCTTTTGAAGCTATCGATAGTATCTTCTAAAGAAACCTGTTTCCCGTCAGAACCAGTAAATACTTTTGCAACATCGAATGGTTGTGACAAAAATCTTTGGATTTTTCTAGCCCTTGAAACTGTTAATTTATCTTCCTCAGAAAGCTCATCCATACCTAGAATAGCTATAATATCCTGCAGAGATTTATATGTTTGCAAAATCACCTGAACTTCCCGCGCAACATTATAATGCTCTTCACCAATAATAGTCGGATCAAGCAGGCGAGATGTTGAATCCAACGGATCAACAGCTGGATAAATCCCTAATTCGGATATAGCTCTGGACAAAACTGTTGTGGCATCCAAATGCGCAAATGATGTAGCTGGTGCTGGGTCCGTTAAATCATCAGCAGGGACATAAACGGCCTGAACAGAAGTTATTGAGCCTGCTTTTGTCGAAGTAATGCGTTCTTGCATTGCTCCCATATCAGTTGCTAGCGTTGGTTGATAACCAACCGCTGATGGTATCCGTCCCAATAAGGCTGATACTTCAGATCCAGCTTGTGTGAATCGAAAAATATTGTCTACAAAAAACAAGACGTCAGAACCAGTGTCATCCCGGAACTGTTCAGCCAACGTCAGACCTGACAAAGCAACCCTCATTCTTGCACCAGGAGGTTCGTTCATTTGACCATAAACAAGGGCAATTTTTGAATCTTCTAACTTATCTGGTACAATAACTCCTGATTCAATCATCTCATGATAAAGATCATTACCTTCTCTAGTACGCTCACCTACCCCTGCAAACACAGACACACCTGAGTGCACCTTCGCAATATTATTTATCAGCTCCATAATTAGAACAGTTTTACCAACCCCGGCGCCACCAAAAAGGCCAATCTTACCACCCTTTGTGTAAGGTGCTAACAAATCAACCACTTTAATGCCTGTAACTAACATCTCAGATTCTGTTGCTTGATCTGCAAAATCGGGTGCTGGTTGATGTATAGAACGTGTTTCTTTTGCATTAACTGGGCCTTTTTCATCAACAGGCTCTCCAACAACATTTATAATCCGTCCTAATGTAGCTTCCCCGACAGGAACCATTATTGGGCTTCCAGTATCTTTTACAATTTGCCCCCTAACCAAACCTTCAGAAGCATCCATCGCCACTGTTCTTACAGTACTTTCACCAAGGTGTTGAGCCACTTCTAAGATCAAACGATTTCCATTATTTTCTGTCTCCAAAGCATTCAAAATCTGTGGTAAATCACCATCAAATTGAACGTCTACAACAGCACCAATTACCTGCGTTATCTTACCTATAGATACTTTTTCTTTTGCCATTATTCTTCTCCGGTTTATCAGAGCGCTTCTGCGCCTGAAATAATCTCAATAAGTTCATTAGTAATCACAGCCTGACGTGATCGGTTATATTCAATTGTTAATTTATCTATCATATCACCAGCATTTCGCGTTGCGCTGTCCATCGCAGACATTCGGGCACCTTGTTCTGAAGCACCATTTTCAAGCAAAGCAGTAAATATCTGTGTTGACATCGCTCTGGGTAAAAGCTCCGCTAGGATCTCTGTCTCATCTGGTTCATATTCATAGAATGCATCATCAATATTTTCGGTCTCTTTGAGTACAGCTGGTATTAATTGTAAAGCAGTCGGAACTTGGCTCATAACAGATTTAAATTCATTATAAAAAATAGTGCATATGTCAAATTCTTCCACGCTAAATCTAGCCAAAACATCATCAGCAATAGATTTTGCGTTCCCATAACTAATGCGTTTTACTTCTGATAGATCAACATGATTTATAATTAAATCTGCAAAATCACGTTTGATCTGCTCACGACCTTTTTTTCCTACAGTTATTATTTTTACTGTTTTTCCAGAATTTTGCAAATCAGCTATGTGGCTTTTAGCCAGACGTACTATCGATGAGTTAAAACCACCGCATAACCCACGCTCAGAGGTCGCCAGGATCAACAAATGAACATCAGAGTGTCCTGAACCGGCAAGAAGCCTTGGGGCTGATTCAGAATCTCCCACTCCAGAAACCAAGTTACTCATGACAGCACTCATCCTATCAGCATATGGTCTTGCGCTTTCTGCAGCATCTTGAGCGCGACGTAATTTAGCCGCAGCAACCATCTGCATCGCTTTCGTGATTTTCCGCGTCGACGTGACACTGGCAATCCGGTTTTTCAGGTCTTTTAGACTAGGCATTTGTCAAATTTGATCCCGTACTTAACAACTTCAAACGAAGTCTTTTGAAAATGTATCAAGGGCACTCTTTATTGAGTCTTCTAAATCACCCTTAACCTTGCGATCATTATTAGTTATATCATTTAATAATTCTGAGTTATTAGAGCGCAAGTGCGCTACTAAGCCCGTTTCATATCGCCCAACATCTGCGACGGCTATTTTGTCTAGATACCCTTTGGTTCCAGCATAAATTGTACAAACAATTTCCGCATTTGATAGCGGTGAATATTGTGTTTGCTTCATCAATTCCGTCAGTCGTGCACCTCGATTTAATAATTGCTGAGTTGCCGCGTCTAGATCAGACCCAAATTGAGCAAAAGCTGCCATTTCTCGATACTGAGCCAATTCTAGCTTCACTGGTCCAGCAACAGACTTCATCGCATCAGTTTGAGCTGAAGATCCAACACGTGAAACTGATAAGCCGGTATTAACTGCTGGCCGTATTCCTGCATTAAACAACTCTGTTTCTAGAAATATTTGCCCATCTGTAATTGAAATAACATTAGTGGGAATAAATGCAGAAACATCGCCACCCTGAGTTTCAATAATTGGTAAAGCTGTAAGTGAGCCAGACCCATTATCTTCATTTAACTTTGATGATCTTTCTAATAATCTGGAATGCAAGTAAAAAACATCACCAGGGTAGGCTTCACGCCCAGGAGGGCGACGCAATAAAAGAGACATTTGTCGATAGGCAACCGCTTGCTTTGACAAGTCATCATATACAATTAGGGCATGTCTACCATTATCACGAAAATGTTCCGCCATAGATGTTGCAGAATAGGGCGCTAGGAATTGCATTGGAGCAGGATCAGAGGCTGTAGCCGCAACTATTATAGTGTATGCCATCGCTCCAGTTTCTTCCAATTTTTTTACAAGCTGTGCAACAGTTGATCTTTTTTGACCAATGGCCACATAAATACAGTATAGCTTTTTACCCTCATCGTCACCGGCAGCATCGTTATAAGATTTTTGATTTAAAATTGCGTCTAAAGCTATAGCAGTTTTACCCGTTTGACGATCTCCAATAATTAATTCCCGCTGACCTCGACCAATTGGAATCATAGCATCGACAGATTTAAGACCCGTGGCCATTGGTTCATGAACTGATTTACGTGGAATTATGCCTGGGGCCTTCACGTCAGCTACAGATCTTTCTTTTGTCTTTATTGGACCTTTGCCATCAATCGGGTTACCTAATCCATCTACAACTCTACCTAAAAGCTCATCGCCAATAGGTACGTCTACGATCGCATTAGTTCGTTTTACCGTGTCGCCTTCTTTAATATCTCTATCTGATCCGAAAATAACAATACCCACATTGTCTATCTCCAAATTAAGAGCCATACCTCTGATACCACCAGGAAATTCAACCATCTCACCGGCCTGGATATTATCCAAACCATGAACTCGTGCAATTCCATCTCCCACACTGAGGACACGACCTACTTCTGTAACCTCTACTTCTTGACCAAAGTTTTTAATTTGGCCTTTTAAAATCTCTGAAATCTCTGCAGCTTGAATGCTCATTACCGGACCTCTTTCATAATATTTTGTAGGTTTTCTAATTTAGAACGAATTGAGCTATCAATCATTTTTGAACCTACCTTTACAATAAGACCACCAATCAAAGTTTGATCAATAGTCGATTTTATCTTTATTTCTTTTCCAATGGCATTTTTTAATGTCTTAACCAGTTTCTTACTTTGAACTTCTGATAGTTCATCGGCAGATGTTACGCTAACCGTGACTTCTCCCTTATCTTCAGCAATATAGGAGTTCACTTCATCAATTAAACTAGGTAAAATATAAAGCCTTCTTTTTGAAGACATTAATCCCAAAGTATTTTGCATCAAATCTGTAAGATTCATTTTTTTTGAAATGGCTATTATTGCTAATTCTTGTTGAGATCTACTGTAGATAGGCGAAGAAATTAAATTTCTAAGATCTTCACTAATTTTCAAGGCTTCTGAAAGAGAAGATAGATCTCGCTCCAGTAAGTCTAATTGTTTGTCTTCTTTAGCTAAACCAAAAATAGCCTTTGCATATCTAGTAGCAACTCCTGATGACATAGATGCTGATTTAGACACAGACAATCTTCCATTCTTCTTGACCCTGCCCACACTGAACTAAAAGCGCGAGAGGAGAGTTATCTTACCTTTCCTAAACGGAAAGAGGTGTAAACAAGCGATGTATTAACAAAGGCTGTAGGCGGTGGCAACCACCCATAGCAACTAAAGCAAGAATTTATTTTGAGCCTTTTCAATAAGTTAAATAATTCACAACTAAACAACTTAAATAATAAAATGAATCACTAGTAATTTAATGTGTTAAACTCGGTTATTAGGTTTTCCGCGGAGTGGCTGCTGGTTTTCCACCAGGCTTTGTTAAACCTTCCAAAATCACCAAAGGTTTGCGTACAATTGCACCTAACCCTGGCCTAGTTGGAGCAGGAATTTGCTTGTAAACTTCTAACATCAAAACGCCTCCTGCAAAATGACGCGAAAGTTTTGACGCAGTTGCTTCCCAACTAGGGGACAGTTTTTGCCAAAACTTTTTGTCGCTTGGAGGAAAAAATAAAGCAGCCTTATGAGTTTTTGGCAAGAGTCCACATGCACTCGCCTGTCGCTCCAATTGACCTAACGAATATGGGCTTCCCAAGGCGAATGGGGTACTATCACGCCTAGCCCAAAGGCCAAGTCTGTTAGGCACGATAAATAGCGCGCGCCCTCCTGGGCCTAAAACCCGATACACTTCCAAGAGAAGATCCCTAGGATTTTCACAGGTTTCTAAACCATGTAAAATCACTAATCTGTCAATAAAACCAGTAGAAAGTGGCCATTGTGTTTCTTCACAAAGAAGACTTATATTTCTGTTAGCAGCAGGCCATGCCATAATGCCTTGTTCGTTAGGCATAAGAACCAAACCTCTTTTAGCATCTTTTAAAAGTGACGACATGACAGGCAAAGGAAAACCATACCCCACAACTGTCAGACCTTTCGTGTTTGGCCAAAAATGCAAAATCTTCTCTGATAAGATTTTTTGCGCTAAAACACCTAATCTGGTATTATAATAGAAATTATAAAGCTCTTGGACATCTTGATACATAAGTTTTCTCTCAAACTAACTATTTAAACTTAATAAAAATTCAAGTAAAAAACTAGTTAAATGAGCAAAACCTTAAAAAAAAATTAGGTTTTACAAAAAAAAACACTTTTAGGGGTTGAAGCTAAGACAATAAACCCGATGTTATTTAAAAAAGCAAATAAAATAACCTACGTAAGGAAATTATAAAGTGCCTTCATTTTCTACAACTTTAGAGACAGCAATACACACCTCTCTTGCTTTAGCAGCAGCTCGCAAGCACGAGCTTGCCACCTTAGAGCACTTATTGCTTGCATTATTAGATGAGCCAGAAGCCGCAAACGTCATGAAGGCCTGTAGCGTTGATTTAAAGATTTTACGCAAAAACTTATCACAATATTTAGATGAAGAACTTTCGTCTCTTGTATCAGAAACAAAAGAGTTTGATTCAACCCCAACTACTGCATTTCAAAGAGTAATCCAAAGAGCTGCGATTCATGTTCAGAGCAGTGGACGATCTGAAGTAACAGGGGCGAACGTATTAGTGGCGATTTTTGCTGAACGAGAAAGTAATGCAGCTTATTTCTTACAGGAACAAGAAATGACCCGCTATGATGCTGTAAATTATATTGCACATGGTGTCGCGAAGGATCCATCTTTCAGTGAACAAAGACCCATAACCGGGTCAGATGACATTGATGGGCAAGTTGAAAATCAAGAGAGTAAAGAAGAAATTCCCGAAAGTGCTTTGAGCAAATATTGCATTGATTTAAACGCAAAGGCCCTAGAGGGTGAAATAGATCCATTAATTGGAAGAACTCTAGAAGTAGAAAGATGCATACAGATTTTATGCCGCCGACGTAAAAACAATCCACTTCTAGTGGGGGATCCAGGAGTTGGCAAAACAGCCATCGCAGAGGGGCTGGCCTTCAAAATTGTTAATAAAAAAACTCCAACAATATTATCTAACACTACAATATATTCATTGGATATGGGCGCGTTGTTGGCAGGCACAAGATATCGTGGTGACTTTGAAGAACGATTAAAAGCCGTTATGACAGAACTTGAAGATCATCCAGATGCCGTTCTATTCATTGACGAGATTCACACGGTAATAGGCGCTGGTGCAACTAGTGGTGGCGCAATGGATGCATCAAACCTATTAAAACCTTCATTGCAAGGTGGTAAACTTCGTTGCATGGGCTCTACAACTTATAAAGAATTCAGACAACACTTTGAAAAGGACCGAGCATTAGCGCGTAGATTTCAGAAAATTGATGTGATTGAACCTTCAATAGATGATTCAATTAAAATATTAAAAGGTTTAAAGCCCTACTTTGAAGAGCACCATAATGTTAAGTATTCTATTGATGCTATAAAATCAGCTGTGGAATTAGCTTCAAGATATATTAATGATCGAAAGCTTCCAGATAAGGCTATAGATGTTATAGATGAAGCAGGTGCAGCGCAGCATTTATTGCCTGAGAATAAAAGGCGTCGCAATATAGGACAAAAAGAAATTGAAGCCGTGGTTGCCAAGATTGCTCGTATTCCACCTAAAAACGTGTCAAAAGATGATGCCGAAGTTTTACGTGATTTAGAAAGTAAATTGAAAACTGTAGTCTTTGGTCAAGATAAAGCAATTTCAGCCTTAGCGTCTGCCATTAAACTAAGCCGTGCGGGTCTGCGTGAACCTGAAAAACCAATTGGGAATTATTTATTTGCTGGCCCTACTGGCGTAGGGAAAACTGAAGTTGCTCGCCAACTAGCAGATACTCTTGGTATTGAACTTTTAAGGTTTGATATGTCTGAGTATATGGAAAAACACGCTGTATCCCGTCTTATTGGAGCACCACCAGGATATGTAGGGTTTGATCAAGGTGGTATGTTGACTGATGGAATAGATCAAAATCCACATTGCGTTCTTTTGTTAGATGAGATTGAAAAGGCTCACCCAGATGTTTTCAATATACTTTTACAAGTAATGGATTATGGCAAGTTAACCGATCACAATGGTCGTTCTGTAGATTTTCGAAATGTAATAATTATAATGACATCCAACGCAGGTGCAGCCGAACAAGCAAAAGCTGCTATTGGCTTTGGTAAATCATTGAGAGAAGATGAAGATACTATGGCGATCGAGAGAATATTTTCACCCGAGTTTAGAAATAGATTAGATTCTATTATAAGTTTCTCAACTCTACCAAAGGAAATAATAATACAAGTGGTTGATAAATTTGTTGTTCAGTTAGAGGCGCAGCTAATGGATCGTAATGTAGCGATTGAATTGAGCAAGACAGCAGCTGAGTGGTTAGGTAATAAGGGTTACGATACTCGTATGGGCGCTAGACCATTAGCGCGTGTAATCCAAGAGCACATCAAAAAACCTTTAGCAGAAGAGCTTTTATTTGGAAAACTGTCAAAAGGTGGATTAGTAAAAATTGGGATTAAGAATGGCAAAATCGACCTAAGAATAATAGAACCTGAGCATACCTTAATTAGTCGAAAAAAAGTACCACTTTTATCAGCAAAATAATTATTACCTTTCTGTGAGTTTTATCTCAATTCGTCTATTTTGCTCTCGGGCTTTATCTGAGTTTTCTTTGTTGACTGGTTGGTATTCACCAAATCCCGTAGCTGCCAATCGGTAAGCGGGAACTTTCAAGAACTCCTGCATATAAAGTACTACCGACAATGCTCTCGCCTGTGATAATTCCCAATTATTTTGGTATTTACCTCCTCTAATTGGCTTATCATCTGTGTGCCCATCAACACGTAATACCCAATTAATATTAGCAGGTATTCTGTCTGAAATCGATAAAATCAACTTTGCTATTTTAGTAATTTGGTTTTTACCACCATTTGATAATACTGCCTCACCAGAACCAAATAATATTTCTGACGAAAATATAAAGCGATCTCCAGAGACTGTCACACCGTCTTCCAATTCAAGTAATTTCCTGATTTCACCAAAAAATTCAGACTTGAAATTTTCTAATTTAGTATTTTTTTCTTGCAATAACTTCGCCTGCTCATCCAACAATTTAGCATTATCGATTTCTAGTTTAGCTTTTGCTCTTTCTGAGTCTGCTTTAGCTTTTTCCACCTCTGCCTTTGCCTTTTCAATCTTAGCTTTTTCTTTTTCTTTCTGAGCAAGTTTTGCAAGTGCAATATTTAATTTAGATCCAAATGTTATAAGCTGCACGTTAGTATCACTTTCTTGTTCAGCCGCAGCGTCTAGCAAATCTTGCAAGGAGCCTAATTGTTTTTGAAGGGTGGCCACTTGCTGGATCAAAACTTCTGTTTCCAGCTGGGCTTCAGCTGATTTTTCTTTTTCCTTTGATAACAAATCTGCGGCAGAATTTAACAAAATAGACTGCTGTTGTGATATAGTTAATTTAGCTTTGTTACTGTCTTGCAGTCTTAGTTTTTCAGCCAATGCTAATGTCAAACGTTCTTCTAATGTCGCCTCAACTAAAGATGAGCTTTTTTTCAATTCACTAAACTCATTCTCACGCTTGAATAACTCTGAAGTTATTTTTTCTATTTCTCTTCTATATTCCTGAGAATTTAATAAAGCCTCAGTAAGGGTTTTATTCAAATCATTTTTAACGGTTCTTGCCGCAGCCAATAATGTTAACGTATTCTCAGCTCTTTTTCGCTGTTCTTCTAATGCTAGAGCCATCGATGCAAGTTCAGCTGTACTATTTCTTAACTTCTCCCGCAAACTTTCTACAATTGCCATTTGAGTTAAGCGTTTCTTCTCTTCTGTTGATAACTTTTCTGATTTTTCATTCAGCTTTGATTGCAGTACTTCTTTAGCTGCCAATTCAATCAATCGTTTCTTGTCCATTGCATCAAGATCTGAATTTAATTCACTAACTGATATCTCTAATTCAATCATTTCTGAATTTGTAGTGGCTATTGATGCCAAAGCGTCCTGAAGGCTTGAATCCATTTCAGAAATTTCTATCTGTTTTTGGCTCAACAATAATTCCAAGGCATCAGCCTCAGCGGCTGCCAAACGCGCCTTCTCAGTCTCAAGATCCGTTTCCTCTCTCGCTTGCGATAAAGCAATCTGTAGAGCATCCTTTTTGGAAATCTCTATAGCTTTATCTGAAATTACCATTTCCAAACGTGTTGATAATTCATTTTTTTCCGAAAGCAATGCCGCAACCTGTGCTTCAAAATTATCAATATTTTCTGATTGCTCTCTTGTTTTTTGAGTTAGTGTTGCAATTAAAATTGACTGCATTTCAGACTTTGACGTTGCCTCTCCAAGACTGACGTCCAAATCTTTTATTGTACCTTCCAGGCTAAAAGATTTTTGTTGTTCCAAGCCTAACGCTTCTGCCAAACTTGCCACTTGTTGGCTCAATGAGTTTAATTCCGAATCTTGGCTATTAATAGTATCTCGCAACATAAACTGCACTATCATAAAAATTGACATAAGGAAAAATAACATAAGCAACAAAGCCGTCATGGCATCAACAAAACCAGGCCATATGGCGGTAGGTATATTATTTTTACTGCGCCTTGAGAGACTCAAAACTTAATCCTTTCTTGAACGAATTGGGGTATCTTTCACAACTTGTGATTGGTCAGATATTTTAATTGCCTCCAAAATTCGGCCAAGATCCTCTCTTAAGTCACCGGTTGTCTCTCTATAGTTTAGAGGAAGTTCTTCTAAAGCTCTCAGCAAGTTAGCGTCTATATTTCGGAGGTTCATTCTTACCTCAGAATTATCACTTTCCATTAATAAGCGTTCTAACAACTTTTCCTGCCCACTAACTAATGTTGTTAATGCATCCAAGCTTTTTGCGTATTGAGAAGTTTGCTCACCATCATTATCATCAGAATTATCTGCAATTATCCGAAGTGTAGTAATTAAATCATCCATCTTTTGATCAGAATTTAACCGAGCTTCATCAACTTTGCTTAGAGATGTTTGCTCACCACTACTATCATCAGAATTATCTGCAATTATCCGAAGTGTAGTAATTAAATCATCCATCTTTTGATCAGAATTTAACCGAGCTTCATCAGCTTTGCTTAGAGATGTCTCTAACGTCTGTAGTGCTGAGGCCACCTTATTCAAAGCATCACTAATTTGATCACCCATCTGATCAAGAACCTCATCAAGAATCCCATTCGAAGATTGAGGCCCTCCATCACTGTCGACACTTGCCAAATTAACTCTTGTAATGGAGGAAAGCCAATCTTCTAATTGACGATAAAATCGATTTTGACCATGGCTAGCAAATAACTCAAGAACACCAACAACAAGAGATCCAGCCAGACCTAACAAAGATGAGGCAAATGCCGTTCCCATTCCCCCAAGTTGATTTTCAAGACCCGTCATCAAACGTCCAAAAACCTCAACACTGCCTTCGTTCTCAGATGGATTTAGGCTTCTGATCGTTTCCACAACGGCGGGCACAGTTGTAGCCAAACCGTAAAATGTCCCTAAGAGTCCTAGAAATATTAAAAGGTTATTTATGTATCGAGTAATCTCCCTGGCTTCATCAATTCTTGATGCAACCGATTCCATTATTGAATGTGAAGCAGCAGTTCCTATCTTCATTTTGGACTGTCTGATTCTCATTAAAGAAACGAGAGAGGTCAATAATCGAGGCGGGTTTCCTGCAAAACTACCATCCGCATTGGTGAACCTTTTTAACCAACTTATAGACGAAATTAGTGCAAAAACCTGCATAAAACATGCTAATACACCAATGCCAAATACACCTATAATAAAGCCGTTTAGATATATATTTGCTTCATAAATAGAGATCAACAAATCTTGTGCCAAATATCCACCAGCCCCTATTAGGGCAGAAATTGCTAACATAACTACAATTTGCCTAATTGGCTGCGTGAACTGACGAGTTGCCTCAACTTCTATCATGACCATCTGTTTTCCCTAAGTTTATAAATAATATTAGAACTTTAAAGCTTTATTTTTATAGATCAAACTTCAACATTCAAAATCCATATAACAGATAATTTTCAATAAATAAACAAACGCTATATTAAAAAGAACTAGATAATTATAAATTATAGTGGCCGAATTTTTGGTACAACACTTTTAAAAATAGGAACCGTACTTCCCATTATATAAACTCGTGTCGTCTTTTTCTTTTTCACTGTAATTTTTTTCAATTTATAAACTGTAGAATTTTGTACAGATAATATTTTATTTTCTATTCGAAAAACTGGGTGGAGTGATTTTATTAAAGGTAAATCTTCAACTTGTCCCTTTTTAAAAGATTCTGTCATACTAATTCGAGAGATTTCAAACATCCTTTTTGATGGGACAATTGAAGTTAAAACAGTTTGTCCAGCCGCAACGTTTGATGTACAAAAAGCTAAACAAAATATAAAAATATAAACTTGTTTGTTAATTAGATAATTTATCATTTTTTTTCTGTAACTTCTGCAGAATCTCTTCGCCCAAAATCGGGTGAATCTGTATCTTGCCCAGCATCAACTATGCCGCGTCGAATCTTCCTTGTTCGGGAAAAGTATTCATGTAAAAATTCCCCATCACCTTTTCTGATAGCCCGTTGTAGAGAAAATAGTTCCTCCGTAAATCTTCCTAAAATTTCTAATGTTGCTTCCTTATTATGTAAAAAAACATCTCGCCACATTGTTGGATCCGAAGCAGCAATTCGAGTAAAATCACGAAATCCAGCCGCCGAATAATTAACCACTTCTGAGTTAGTCACTCGTCTCAAATCATCTGCGACACCTACCATGGTGTAGGCAATTAAGTGAGGAGAATGTGATGTTACTGCTAAAACTAAATCATGGTGTTTGGCATCCATGGTATCAACACGAGCCCCCAGCCTTTGCCACATTTCAGTTAATTTAGACAAGGCAACTTCATCAGTATTAGGAAGTGGCGTTAGCAAGCACCAACGATCTTTAAACAATTCTGCAAAACCTGATTCTGGACCAGACCTTTCAGTTCCTGCAACAGGGTGCCCTGGAATAAAATGAACTGAACTTGGTAAATGAGGTTTGATTAATGAAATGACAGCTTTTTTGACTGAACCAACATCTGTTAAAGTTGCTCCATCTTTCAAGGACGATGAAATTTCTTTTGCAATATCACCCATAACACCTACTGGTGTGGAAATGATCACTAAATCTGCCCCTAGTACAGCTTCCGCAGCACTATCATAGATTTCATCAATGATATTTAATTCTAATGCTTTTTTTCTCGTATTACTAGTTTTGGCGTGTCCAGAAATAGTAACACAAAGACCATGTTTTTTTAAACCATGACCTATTGAACTTGCAATCAAGCCTAACCCAATTAGTGCAACCTTCTTATACAATATAGTCATAATTAAATGTTCTTTTCACTCTGGTCTTTTTTAATAAAATTAAAGCACTTAAAAAGTATGTAACAATACATTTATCCTATACCACAATAATAATTAAAAAAATTATTCGCTTGCCTTAAACAATTTAGAACGAAACTTCCATATATTTATCAAAAAAATGTTTGAGGGTCTATATCAATTGACAATCGAACATTGCCCGGCAATTTAAACTGATTAACCCATGAAAGCAAAGCCTTTTGAAAATCTTTTACTTTCGCAGCCTTTACTAACAACCTAATTCTATGCCTACCCCTGATCCGTGAGATTGGCGCAGGAGCTGGTCCATAAACTACCGCATCAATTTTTTTCAATGGTTCAATTTTAATTGCCATATCATTTGCAATTTTTGTCACTTGGCTTAAGTGCAATCCAGAAACAACAATACCAGCCATTCGCCCAAAGGGGGGAACACCCGCTTGTTTACGTTGTGCTGCTTCTGAAGCCCAAAACTCCTCTTCATCACCAGTTAATATAGCCTTCATTACTGGATGCTCAGGTTGATATGTTTGTAAAAGTGCCAAACCTTTTTTATTTGCTCGACCCGCTCTGCCTGACACTTGTTTTATTAGCTGGAACGTTTTCTCAGCAGCCCTCAAATCTCCTCCTTGCAAGCCTAAATCTGCATCAATCACACCAACCAATGATAATAAAGGGAAGTTATGCCCTTTAGCTACTAACTGCGTGCCAATAATTATATCGACATCACCGTTTGCAATTTTATTTATTAATTTTGTCATCGTTTTTGAAGAACCAATTAAATCAGATGATAAAATAGCTAATTTGGCACCAGGAAAAGCTTCTGAAGCTTCCTCAGCAAGCCTTTCTACTCCTGGCCCAATAGGATTAAAAGAATCTGACACTCCACAATTTGGGCAAAGCTCTAAAACACTTTTAGTATCACCGCATTGATGGCACATCAGCTTTTCTTTAAAGCTATGCAACACCATTCTAGCATCACATTTCTCACAGCCGACCTGAAGACCACATGCTTTACACATAGTTATTGGGGCGTAACCCCTTCTATTAATAAATAATAAGGATTGCTCAGCTCGACCTAAGTTTGAATTTATAGCTTTAATCAATTTTTGTGAAATCCATTTACCAGAAGGTAAGGCCTCTTCTCTCATATCTATAAATGAAATTTTTGGTAATTCAGATACGCCATATCTATTTTGTAAGTTTAATCTCTTATATTTGCCAATACTAGCATTGACCCAAGTTTCTAAGGATGGTGTTGCTGAGGCTAGAATTACTACCGCTGAATTCAAAGATGCCCTAAGGACAGCCATATCTCGAGCATTATATAAGATTCCATCTTCCTGCTTATAAGAAGAATCATGTTCTTCATCTACAACGATCAAACCTAAATCTTTAAAAGGCAAATAAAGAGCTGACCGTGCGCCAACAATTAATTCAGCATTGCCTGAGGCAACCATTTGCCAGCATCGATTCTTTTCAGTTTTTGTAATACCTGAATGCCATTCTGCCGGCTTACAGCCGAAACGCTCCTGAACCCTATCTATAAATGCAGAAGTAAGGGCAATCTCAGGTAAAAGAACTAATACTTGACGCCCCTTTCTTAAAGCTTCCGCAACTGCTTCAAGATAAACTTCAGTTTTCCCTGAGCCAGTAACACCTTTTAATAAAGTAGTACCATAATTTCCTTCTCGTACTGATAGTTTCAATTTTTCAGCTGCTTCCAACTGTTCTTTTGATAGGTTCTTTTTTGCTTTCCCAATCAATAATTTTGAATACGACAAGTCTACAGGAATCGATTCCTCTATAATAATTCGATTTTTTATTAAGCCTCTGATAACAGATGTGGAGGCCCCAGAGAGTACGCTTAATTCACTTAATGAAAAACTTTTACCTGGATTCTGCTCAAGAAAATCAATGGTTAACGATCTTGCCATAGTCTTCCTCATACATTGTGACATGTAATTTTGGTGCAAATAGTAAATATTTTTATTAGTCTGTTTGTAATTCAAAGTATTACCCCGAAGTGCCAACTTTAACATTCCAGAAAGTGGCGAAAGGGTATAATCAGAAACACGGCATAAAAAACTTTTCATCTCTTTACGCATTGGAGTAATATCTAAAACGCGATTAATTTTTTTAATTTTTGAAACATCATATCCACCAATCCCTGTTGACCAAATACAACCTAAAACTTTGCGAGGACCCAAATTTACCTCAACAAAGTTTCCCAAATTAACTCCACCCTTAGGAGAGTAATAGTCTAAGATACGATTAACAGGTTCAGTAGTTAGTACCCCCACTAATTCGCCCTCAAGAAAAGAATATTTTTTATCCATTTAACTCACAATTTTATAGGGTATGCTATTTAAAGCATTTGTTATATATAAGGACATATAAATCATTTGGCGAATAGCCCCAAATAATAGGAAAAAAAATGAAATTTTTTGTAGATACAGCAGATATTGCCGCAATTTCTGAGCTAAACGAAATGGGTATGGTAGATGGGGTAACAACAAATCCGTCGTTAATAATGAAATCTGGTCGTGACATTTTAGAAGTAACAAAAGAGATCTGCTCTATTGTTGACGGACCAGTTAGTGCGGAAGTTGTGGGAACCGATGCTGACACAATGATAGCTGAGGGACAAAAATTAGCAAAAATTGCACCAAACATTGCGGTAAAGGTTCCTTTAACTTGGGCAGGATTGAAAACTTGCAAAACATTAACAGAAGAAGGTCACATGGTTAATGTTACCCTTTGTTTTAGTGCAAACCAAGCGCTATTGGCCGCAAAAGCTGGTGCAACATTCATTTCACCCTTTATTGGTAGATTAGACGACATTAATGTAGATGGAATGGATTTAATATCAGAAATTAGACAAATTTATGATAATTTTGACTTCAAAACAGAAATATTAGGTGCCTCAATTCGTACAGTTAATCATGTAACACAATGTGCATTAATTGGTGCTGATGTTATCACCGCTCCACCCAATGTTTTAAAATTGTTAGCTGAGCATCCATTAACAACAAAAGGGCTTGAAATATTTATGGAAGACTGGGCAAAAACTGGGCAAAAAATAATTTAAACCTTGGAAAAAAAAATGAATGATATAAAAAAATCAACCGAGAAATTAAAAGAAAAAATCCTAACAAACCCTAATATAATATTAGAAGACCCCGAACTTATGGATGCACTTCTTAATGCACAAAGTAATTTGCGAGGGGATAATATAGTTGATCTTCGTGGCGCAGCTATGAAGCAGCTAGAGAGAAGGCTAGAAAAAGTTGAAAATACACATAATGATGTGATTGCTATGGCTTACGAAAACCTATCTGGTGCAAGTCAAATACAGCGAGCAATATTAAAGCTCTTAGAGCCCAATGACTTTCCAAGTTTCATAAAGAGATTGTCAAAAGAAGTTAAAGAAATATTAAATGTTGAACATATCGGTCTTATTTTGGAAACAAATGCCGCCAGCGAAAACCTAACATTACTAAAAAGTTTAAATCCAATAACAACCGTGGTTGGTGAAAATACTATTAAAGATTATTTATCAAATTCAGGGCATTTTCCTTCACAAACGGTAACATTAAGGTCAAATGTAAACACATCTCATCAATTCTATGAAAATAATCAGCAGATAATATCGTCTGAAGCATTATTAATGTTAAATTTTGAAAGCGTTAATGTTAAGGGCCTTTTAATATTAGGTTCTCAGAAAAAGGAAAAGTTCTCTACTGGTCAAGGAACTGAATTATTAACATTTTTTGCCAATGTTTTTGAAAGAACTATGGCCCGTTGGTTGATTTGAATAGTCAAAGATCAGCAACCTCCGACTTAGTAGAGGATTGGCTTACCTGGTTGAAATCATTGGGTGGGAGATCAAACAAAACAATCATCGCTTACAGAAACGACGTTTTCAATTTTATAAAATTCATGTCAAAACATTTTCAAAACGAGATATCTCCTACAAAATTGAAAACTATAGAATTAATTGATATGAGAGCTTGGATGGCATTTGAACGAACTAACGGCCTTTCTTCTAGATCAGTTTCTAGAAAACTCTCTGCAATCAAAGGTTTCTTCATCTGGCTTGGCGAACAAGAAAACTTTGAACCCACAGGTGTATTAGCTGTTCGATCACCAAAATTTCATAATAAATTACCCCGGCCTTTAGAAAAAAATGCTGCTAAAAACCTTATTTCAACTGTTAAATCACAAAATAAACTTGACTGGGTATCAGCACGTGATGGTGCTGTATTAACTCTTTTATATTGCTGTGGCCTTAGAATTTCGGAAGCCTTAAGCCTGACAAAATCAGATGTACCTCTAACAGAAATTTTGCGAATAAAAGGTAAAAATAATAAAGAACGTGTGGTTCCAGTTATTAAAATAGCAATTGATTGTGTAAATGAATATATTAGACTTTGTCCGTTTAGCTCTACTAGAGATGGACCATTATTCATTGGTGTAAGAGGAGGACCATTAAACCCAAGAATTATTCAAAAAGTAACAGAAAAAGCCAGAAGAGAATTAGGCCTAGAAGAAAGTGCAACTCCCCATGCGATGAGGCATTCCTTTGCTACACATTTATTAGAAGCAGGTGGTGACTTGCGTGCTATACAAGATTTGTTGGGTCACTCTTCGTTATCTACAACTCAAAATTACACAGCCGTTAATCAAGAAAAGTTAATGGAAATATATAAAAGTGCTCATCCAAAGGCTTGAAGGCTTTGCAATCTTTAACTTTTGGTTTTATTAGTAATTGATGACGCATAAAACTCGAGCACTTTTTGTCCACTTATTTACTGCCACTGGGGCCGTATTTGCAATGCTAGCTATGTTAGCAGCAGTCGATGGGAAATGGGACATTATGTTTGTCTGGCTTGTCATTGCTTTTATTGTTGATGGAATAGATGGGCCGTTAGCGAGAAAGTATAACGTAAAAAAATATGCCCCACAGTATGACGGTTATTTACTTGACCTCATTATAGATTACTTAACTTACGTATTTATTCCAGCCTTTGCACTATTTAAAAGTGGGCTTTTTGATAAAGATTGGACTGGATGGGTTTGTATAATAGTAATTACATTTGGAAGTGTTATTTATTTTGTCGACACGCGAATGAAGACTAAAGACAACTCTTTCTCTGGGTTTCCTGGCTGTTGGAATATGGTAATTCTAGTCTTTTTTGCTCTAGAGCCAAACTTTTGGATTATTTTGGGCATTGTCGTTGCTCTTACTTTATCAATGTTTCTCCCAGTGGAATTCGTCCATCCAGTAAGAACAAAAAGATGGCGCTTGGTTACTCTACCAACTGCCTTCTTGTGGACAGCGTGTGCCGGTTTGGCCGCTTGGGTTGATTTTGATCCTGGTCCAATTGTTTTGTTTGGTCTTAGTTTATCAAGCATTTATTTACTCTTAGCTGGACTTTTTATGCAACTTTTCCCACAAAAAAATAAAAGATAATTTTTCTTTAATAATTTCAAATTATGCTGGAAAAAAGCTCAAGGTGTTCGAGTTAACCTTATTTTCACAGGAGAGTTCATGTTATCATGTAATTTAGCTCTATAAATCAACACACCTTCTAAAACTCGCATAATATAGTTTCTTGTTTCATTGAACGGAATATGCTCAATCCAATCTATGTAATCGACATCCTTATTTCGTGGATCACCATATCGCTTTACCCAACTGTCCATTCTAGTCGGGCCAGCATTATATGCACCAAAACTTAAAAGAAAAGATCCATCATACTTACCCATTAAGTAATTTAGATATTCAGCTCCTAACTCTACGTTATATTCCCAATCAGTAGTCAATCTCTTTGAAGAGTATTTATAGTTCAGATCAGCCGATACTTTTTTTGCTGTTCCAGGCATAATTTGCATAAATCCTCTTGCGCCAGCTCCACTCTTAGCTCTCAAATTAAACTCACTTTCACGTCTAGCTATTGCTAATAAAATTTCCGGTCTAATTTTCCATGATAACTTTGCTAGTTCATGCACAGGGTAATATGTATTAGAGTAAATCCTACCTTCTGTAGCTGCCTGCTTCGCAATTGCTAACGCAAGAAATTCACTCTTTTGATTTAATAAATAGTCAGCTAACTGCCGGTGTTCATGCACATTTAAGCCTTCTGCAAAGTGTAAAAAAAATCTTTTAGATAAAATATCTGCGTTTGACTCATAAAAAAGAACAGCTAGACGGAAAGTATCGGTTTTATCAAATTTCTCTATAGATATTTCAGTATTAATCTCAGACGAGACTAGAGAACTCTCCAATTTCGCACCAATTTTTTCAGCTGATAATTGGCCATAGAAGCTACTTTGATTTTGTGCGCCAAGGCGGTAATAATATCTCGCTAGCCTTAATTCATTAATTTCCTCATGTGCTCTTCCTAACCAATACCCCGCACGCCCCAGTGAGATGGGAGTCTTCACTGCATTCAGAAAATTATTAAAATGAGCAATTGCTTGTGCTGGTTTATTTAATTTTCTCAGGCTGATATACCCCGATAACCATTCTAAATCAGCATAATCAGACCCACCAAGAACAAAATGATTTGATGCCAGAAAATACGCTAACTCTGGTTTATTGTCCCTCATAGCTTGTCTCGCATAATCTCGCCTTTTGCGAGACCATTTGCTTGGAACACTTAGTGTTGATTTAGAAATACTTTGTTCCGTCAAAATTTCTTTTGCTCCTTCTGAGCGACCTTTCTTTACCCGCCATAAGAACCGCTCATATGCTAAACCTGGATCTGATTTTAAGTTGGGTGGTACTTTTTTTATCAAAACATCTACACCATAATTTTGCTGCCTAAGAGAAATCCTAGCCTTAGCTAAAGCCTGAGTATCTTTGCTTAAATATGGTAAAAGTCGTTTGGCTTCCCTGGTCATGCCATTCCATAAAAGAAATTCACTGCGTTCATTCACAAAGGGTACTGTTAAACTACCATGTGTTGTTATAAAAAAAGTAAATTCATTTTTTTTAAAACTTAATTCAGACCAAGCACGCTTGATTTCTCTAACCGCAGCATCATTATTATGTATTTTTTGGTAAGCGTTTATCAAACACATTGCTCCAAACCCTGTAGACGGTTGCGAGTTGTTAAAATATGTAATCACTTCTTTTGGTGTTGTTTTTTTTGATATCTTCGCTTCACCTTTTTGTTTTAAAATTTGCAAACCAGGCCAATGCGAATAATTACTTAAGAAAAACTGGTAATCCCCAAATGAGCCAAATCCTTTACGCAATTTCACCCAGCTTATGAAGGTTTTTACGGATGGCTCATTAAGTTTTTTTGACAACTCTTCTGCAGTTTTCCACTGCTCTCTATCAACGGCTAAGATCAAATTTTTCATAACTTTTTTTTCTGCAACTAGGCTTGCTGAATGACCAACATCTACAGAAAAAAAATAGAAAAAAACCAATACCAATGCCCTACTTTGATTTGACTTAAATAATAGCATTGGCACCCTTCTTAGTAAAAACCCACTAACATACACTTGATTTATTAGCAATTTCTTGGCAAATCATACTAGAAAGTATTTTATTTAT
>Ga0308009_10000213_pt1 | contig 48970 bp, 51 predicted proteins | sample Neamet127_FD_203134 | JGI IMG/M metagenome (GOLD analysis project Ga0308009, IMG submission 203134) | Marine microbial communities from water near the shore, Antarctic Ocean - #127 | ecosystem: Environmental > Aquatic > Marine > Unclassified | place: Southern Ocean | collected 2014-07-24 | reverse complement strand
ACATTTGTACGGCAAAACTGCAACTTTTATGCCTAAGCCAATTGCGGTAGATAATGGTAATGGTATGCATGTTCATCAGTCAATTTTTAAAGATGGTAAAAATACATTTGATGGTGACGAGTACGGACAATTAAGCCAAACAGCTCTTTATTATATTGGTGGTATTATTAAGCATGCTCAAGCTTTAAATGCATTTACTAACTCTTCAACTAACTCTTATAAGCGTCTAGTTCCAGGTTTTGAAGCGCCAGAAATGTTAGCTTACTCAGCTAAAAACCGTTCTGCTGCGATTCGTATTCCTTTTGTATCTAATCCAAAAGGTCGTCGTATTGAAGTTAGATTCCCAGATCCTACAGCTAATCCATATCTAGCATTTGCTGCTATGTTAATGGCCGGCCTTGACGGTATTAAGAATAAGATTGATCCAGGTAAGCCGGGTGATGAAGATTTATATGAACTATCTGAGAAAGAGAAATCTTCTATTCCTAAAGTTTGTAGCTCTTTAGATCAGGCATTAAACGCACTTGATAAAGATCGTGACTTCTTAAAAGAAGGCGGCGTATTTACTGATAACGTTATTGATTCATTTATTGAATTGAAGATGACAGAAGTAACAGCATTACGCGCTTCCCCACATCCTGTTGAGTTTGATATGTACTATAGCTGTTAATTAGTTTAGCGACTTAAGTACTAAAAAAAAGCCGTGCAATTGCACGGTTTTTTAATGTCCCAAGCAAATTGATTAAGTTAAAATAACACTACTTATTTTTAAAAATAAATTCTCATGACACAATTAAGAAACGATTGGCAAATGGATGAAATCCAAAATCTATTTGATATGCCATTTAACGATTTACTATTCAAAGCACATACTATTCACAGAGATAATTTCGATCCTAATTATGTGCAAGTGAGTTCTTTGCTTAATATTAAAACAGGCGCCTGTCCAGAGGATTGCTCTTATTGTTCTCAAAGCTCTAAATATGACACAGGGCTTGAACGTGAAAAACTGATGGAAATTGAATTGGTTTTAGAACAAGCGCAAACTGCAAAAGACCAGGGTGCTACTCGTTTTTGTATGGGTGCTGCTTGGAGAAATCCAACAGATAAAAGTCTTGATAAGGTTATTCCAATGATTCAAGGTGTCAAAGCCATGGGTATGGAGACTTGTGTGACGCTAGGTATGTTGACCCAAGATCAGGCATTTACATTAAAAGAAGCTGGGCTTGATTATTACAATCACAATCTAGATACATCAAAGGAAAACTACCCCAATGTTATTACCACGCGTAGTTTCCAAGACCGCCTTAATACGCTTGAGTCAGTTAAAAATGCTGATATTAATGTTTGTAGTGGCGGTATCTTAGGTTTGGGAGAAGGTCAAACAGACAGAGCTTCTATGTTGAGATCTTTAGCTAATCTTGAGTCTCACCCTGAGAGTGTTCCTATCAATCTATTAGTGCCTATTCCTGGTACGCCATTTGAGAAAATCGAGCCACCTACTGAAAGTGAATTTATTAGGGCAATTGCAGTAGCTCGAATTATGATGCCTAAGTCTGTAGTACGATTGTCAGCAGGGCGAACAGAAATGGGCGAGGCGATGCAAGCATTGTGTTTCTTTGCAGGCGCTAATTCTATTTTTTACGGGGAGCAACTGCTTACAACAGATAATCCAGATACAGGTAGTGACAAGGCTTTGTTTAAAAAGCTAGGCTTAAATATGAGCCATTTAACAAACTAACAATCTATAAAAATAAAAATGAAAAAACAACTTTTAATCGTATTAACATTCGTAACTTTAACCTTTAATGCAGCGGCTGAATCTAAAAACTGTACAGTTGGATATGACAACCTTGAGCATTTGGGTAGTTGTTTGGGAGGTGTAGTTGACTCTAGTATTGGCGCTTTATCAAATTTACCTAGTGATGCAAAAAAATGGTCAAATGATCAGCATCTAAAGGCAAAGCAAAAACTAGAATCAATTAAGCAGGACATTTGTAATGATAGCAACCCTATCAAAGAGGTTGTGGTTGAGAAGGTGGTTTATGTTGATCGGTTTGTCAAAGTACCGGCTAAGGCCCTTGAAAGACGTTGTGTTACTAATAAAAAATCAGATCGATTTGGTAATACCAGTGAGGTGATCACTTGTACTGAATGGAAGTAATACATTAAGCCAAGTCAAGTCAAACTAAAGCCGCTTTAATGCGGCTTTTTTATGCACTCAGTAATCGATTAGCTATATCTGCAGCAGCGTTAGGCTTGGCAAGCTTGTGTGCATTATTAGACATAAGGCTTAATTTTGAGGTGTCTAAGTTGAACAAAACTTTTTCAAGCATAGGAAGAGTTAAATCTTTTTGTTCAATTAATATTCCAGCATTATTGTCAGCAAGAATTTTTGCATTATAAAACTGATGATTATCAATTGCATGTGGAAGTGGAATTAAGATACTGGGTTTAGCATTCAGCATTAGTTCTGAAACTGTCATTGCACCTGCTCGACATAATACAACATCAGCCCAAGCATAGGCCTTAGCCATATCATCAATAAAAGCTGTCACTTTGGCTGATTTTTGCTGATATTGAGACTGGACATAATTAAAGTGCAGTTTTCCCGTTTGATGCCAGACATTAATAGGAATATTTAATTGTGTCACTACTTCATTAATTGGCTTTGAGCCAAGGCTACCACCAATAATTAATAGGTTTAATTTTTTATTCTTGATATTAGATTTGTTAACTTTAAAAGCAACAGGATTACCAACAGTAGTAGCTTGAATAGAGGCGTCAAAGGCGTCATCAAATGCTTGAAATGTTTGGGTGGCAAACTTAGAGAGTATTTTGTTTGTGGTGCCAGGAATGGAGTTTTGCTCATGAATAAATAAAGGCACTCTAAAAATCCAAGCAATCATGCCACCAATGCCAGAAGCAAATCCACCCATACCTAGAGCAACATCAGGTTTCGTTTTAATAAATACTTTAATAACTTGAAAAGTAGCCAAGGTTAGCAAGAAAGGTGCCTTGATTAAGCTAGTAAGACTCTTACCTCTTAAGCCCACTGCACTCACCACGTGTAGTTTGAAATTATTTTTAGGAACGATGTCATTTTCCATGCCTTTTTTAGAGCCAAGCCACTCAATTTGACAGTGATGTTTTTTAAGTTCACTGGCAATGGCTAAAGCCGGAAATATATGCCCACCAGTTCCACCCGCCATAATGAGAATTTTTTTATCAGACATAATTTTTCTGTTTGGAATATTCACAGCGATTTTCCATATCTATTCTAAGTAGAATGCCAAGAGCAATCAATACAAAAATCATACTAGATCCCCCATAGCTAATTAAGGGTAATGGGAAGCCTTTAGGAGGGATTAAGCCTAGATTCATCGCGATATTAACACTAAACTGCAATGATAGCCAAGTACAAATACCAAAGCCGACATAAGAGCTGTATTTACGTTTTTGTTTTAGTGCGCCTTTGGCAATCTTAAAACCTTTAAGCATAATAAAACCAAAGGTAAAGATGACAAATAGCATGCCGATAATGCCGGTTTCCTCACCAATAATAGAAAAAATCATATCAGTATGTGGCTCGGGTAGTTTGGTATATTTTTGAATGCCATTACCCAATCCAACACCTGTCCAATCGCCTCTAGCTATACCAATTAAGGCTTGCTTGGTTTGGTAAACTTTTTCACTATTATTAACCCATAAGTCTGTTTGCCAAAACTGTGTAAGTCTTTGCCAGCGAACACCGCCATTTAAGCCATCAACATAGAGCCAAATGCCAACTATACTAAACAAGCTACTACTAACAAAGGTTAGTTGTGCCAGATAAACACCTGCTGCAAATAGCATAACAAGTGCTGTTAAGGAAATAATGATAGCAGCACCCAGATCCATTTCTAATAAAATCAATACATCAGCTGAAAAGATAATAATAAGTGTTTTTACTAACCCCATCCAAGGTTTTTTAACATCCTTTTCTTGCCTAACAAGAAAATCAGCCATGTATAAAATCATGGCAATTTTCATCATTTCAGAAGGTTGAAATTTAAAAAATATAAAATTAATCCAGCGTGTTGAACCATTAACGGTTCTACCAATAGGCTCTGGCAGGAAAACCAATGCTAAACAAACTAGAGCAAAGATAAAGAACCATTTGGCATGCTTTTTAAAAAAATATAAAGGAATTTTTAAGCAAGTAAAAGCTAACATTAATCCGATTGAAATATAGATACTTTGCTTGAAAAAGTAGCTGTAGCTATCAAAATGCCCTAATGAAGCAGAAAATGACATTATCCAGCCAAAAGCTAATAATGCGAGAATAGCGACGGCTAAATGTTTATCAGGTAGTTGTCCAGTTTTTTCAAACATTTGGAGAATATAGGTGGTAAATTCATAGTTATTTTAACCCTCGAAAGGTATCTTAATAACTCTAATCATTCCTATATTTATCTTAGTTTTTTATTTTGATTATGGGATAATAGTTTCTTTTCAAAAAATAGTCCTAGACCTATGATTTCTACTGCCAACATCACCATGCAATTTGGTGAAAAACCACTTTTTGAAAATATTTCTGTCAAATTTCAAGGCGGAAATCGCTACGGCTTGATTGGTGCGAATGGTTGTGGAAAGTCAACTTTTATGAAAATTTTAACGGGTGAATTAAAGCCTAGCAACGGTACAGTGAGTATCAGCGAAGGCGAAAGACTTGGTATTTTGCGTCAGGATCAGTTTGCTTATGAAGATTTTCGTGTGGTTGATACAGTTATCATGGGCCATGAAAAACTTTGGGAAGTTAAAAAAGAAAGAGATCGCATCTACGCGCTGCCAGAGATGAGTGAAGCAGATGGTACCAAGGTTGCACACCTTGAAATGGAGTTTGCTGAGATGGATGGCTATATGGCTGAATCATCTGCTAGTGAACTGTTGTTGGGTTTAGATATCCCTGAAGAACAGCATTATGGCCTAATGAGTGAGATTGCGCCAGGTTGGAAAATGCGTATATTGCTAGCTCAGGCGTTATTCTCTGATCCTGAAATTCTACTACTTGATGAGCCAACCAACAACTTGGATATTAACTCAATTAGCTGGTTGGTCAATGTTCTAAATGAGCGTAAAGCAACCATGGTCATTATTTCGCACGATAGACATTTTTTAAATGGTGTATGTACACATATGTCTGATTTGGACTATGGCGCACTCAATACTTTCCCGGGTAATTATGATCAGTTTATGATGGCTTCAACCGCCATTCAGGAAAAAATGCAGTCAGATAATGCTAAAAAAGAGGCAAAGATTAAAGAACTTAAGCACTTTGTGTCTCGTTTTTCATCAAATGCTTCTAAAGCTAAGCAAGCCACATCACGTCAGAAGCAACTTGAAAAGATTGAGCTTGATGATATCAAGCCTTCCTCTAGAGTTAGCCCTTATATTTATTTTGATCAAGAAAATAAACTCCATAGAAATGTACTAGAAGTTGAAGGCTTGAATAAAAGTTTCGGCGATCTTCATGTTCTTAAGGATATTGAGTTTTTATTTGAAGTGGGAGAGCGTGTAGCTGTTATTGGTCAAAATGGTGTTGGTAAAACTACACTATTACGCGCTCTAGTTGGTGAAATTAAAGCTGACAAAGGTAAGATCAAGTGGAGTGAAAATATCAATATTGGCTATTATGCTCAAGATAATAGCGCTGATTTTAAAGAAGATATGACTGTGCTTGATTGGATGGCACAATTTAAACAGCCGAAGCAAAATATGCAAGATATGCGCGGCGTACTTGGCAAAATGCTGTTCGGTAAAAATGACATTATTAAAAGTGTTAAATCACTATCAGGTGGTGAGAGAGGCAGAATGCTTTTCGGTAAGCTAATGCTTCAGCAACCAAATGTTTTGGTGATGGATGAGCCAACTAACCACTTAGATATGGAGTCCATTGAGGCACTTAATCTTGCTTTGGAAAATTATGAGGGTACACTGATCTTTGTCAGTCATGACAGGGAGTTTGTATCGTCATTATCGACCAAAGTTGTAGAGTTGAAAGAAGATGGCATGCATTATTATTCTGGTAACTATGAGGATTACTTAAAGTCACAAAAATAAGCCTATGATTAAAGTAGTATTAAGAAGATTTGTAAAGCGCGAAAGCTTTGATTCTGCTTCAATACTGTCGTTTAGTAGTTTGTTTGCTCTTGTTCCAGGGCTGGCATTAGGTTTAAGTGTTTTTTCATTTTCTCCATATTTTTATGATCTCCAGCAGTATCTAGAGCAATTTTTGTTTACTCAGCTTCTACCTCAAAATCATGGAGTAGCTAAAGAATATATTCAGCAGTTTATAAATCAAGCGCAATCCTTAAAAGGTGTTAGCTCTGGGTTTCTAATTTTTGCAGTAATGCTTTTACTGTTCGAGGTAGATAAACGCATCAACCTTATTTGGCATGATGTGCATCATCGTCATTGGATGAAAGGACTTGTTTCTTATTTATTTGTATTGTTCTTGGGGCCGATATTTTTAGCTGCGTCAATATTTCTAAGCTCTTATGTTGCTGCATCAGATATTTTCAATCAACTGCCCATGATTAATTATGCGCCCGTATTTGCCCCTCTAATCTTATCCAGTGTAGGTTTTTCAATTTTGTATTACGCTGTTCCTTTAGAAAAAGTTAGATATATTAATGCGCTTAAAGCCGGCGTTATTGCAGCTTTACTTCTGGAGTTTATTAAGTATGCTATGTTTATCTACATACAATATTTTTCAATTTATGAGCTCATCTATGGCGCACTTTCTACATTAGTGCTACTTATGGTTTGGATTTATTTAGCATGGCTTATTGTTTTATTGGGTGCTAGTTTTTGCTATTGCTTTGAGAACAAGGCCTAGAGAGTCAAAGACCCGGTGAGAAATTTTTTTATCAAGAGATCCATATCTAACAACTAGCGTAAAATTAGCAACCTTTAATATCGTTCACTTTACTTATGTTTACCGGCATCATTCAAGCACTTGGCAGTATTAAAACTAAAGTAGCCTATGATAAGGGTGCTGTATTTAGTTTTACTGCAACAAATTTTGATTTTTCCAGTATTGCTATCGGCGATAGTGTTGCAGTTAATGGTGTGTGTTTAACAGCTATTGAGGTAGGCTCTGATTTTTTTAAAGCAGATGTATCTCAAGAGACGCTAGATTGCTCTATTTTCTCTGAGCTGGAGCAGGGTGCTAATGTTAACCTTGAAAAGGCACTGAGACTCAATCAAGGTATTGATGGGCATTTAGTTAGCGGACACGTTGATGGAACTGCAAATGTCAGTGAGCAATTTAATGAAGGCGAGTCAACACGCTTTAAGATTAATGTACCAGATAATTTGGTAAAATACATCGCTAGAAAAGGCTCTGTATGCATTAACGGCGTTAGTTTGACAGTCAATAGTATTGCAGGTAATATTTTTGATTTGAATATTGTTCCACATACGCTAAATGTTACAACTTTAGGTGAACTACAAACAGGTGATCAAGTCAACCTAGAGGTTGATATTATTGCGCGCCACTTAGAACAATTATTAAACAATAAATAATCATGATAAAAGCAACGATCGAAGAAATCTTAGAAGATTACAAGCAAGGCAAGATGATCATCCTTATGGATGACGAAGATCGTGAAAATGAAGGTGATTTAATCATCCCGGCAGCGACCTGTACCAAAGAAGATATTAACTTTATGGCTACTCATGGCCGTGGTTTGATTTGCTTAACCCTAACTCAAGAACGCTGTAAGCAGCTTAATTTGCCATTAATGGTGGCGCAAAACAACGATGCTAATGGCACAAATTTTACCGTTTCAATAGAAGCGGTAGAGGGTGTAACAACAGGTATTTCAGCTGCAGATAGAGCTAAAACTGTCTTAGACGCTGTTGCACCAAATGCGACTGCAGCTGATATTGTTCAACCAGGCCATATCTTTCCTTTGATGGCTCAACCAGGTGGCGTATTAATTCGTGCTGGTCATACTGAAGCAGGCTGTGATTTAGCTCGCTTATCTGGGTTTGAGCCCGCCTCTGTGATTGTCGAAATCCTTAACGAAGATGGTTCAATGGCGCGACGTGATGATTTGGAAATTTTTGCTGAAAAACATAATATTAAATGGGGTACGATCGAAGATTTGATTTCTTACCGCATTGAAAATGAAAAAACAATTGAACGTATTAATGAGCGTGAATTTGAAACCGAGCATGGCACATTTAGACTTGTTTCGTTCTTAGATAGTATTTACAATGAAACCCATTTAGCTTTAGTTAAGGGTGAGATTATTGATGGTAAAGAGACTTGTGTCCGTGTTCATATGGAAGATACCTTTAGAGATGTCTTGCAAGAGAGTGTAAGTGGCTTTAGTGTAGATAATGCACTTAAGCATATTTCTAAATCAAAAAGTGGTGTTTTTTTGTTACTTAGAAAGCAAACTGATCAGACTATTTTGCAAAGTATGGACCACAGCTCTCGCGTTTGGAGCGACATTAAAACATATGGTGTTGGTGCGCAAATATTATCTGATTTAGGTGTCAAAAAAATGAGAATCCTAGGTTCACCTGTAAAACTTCATGGTCTTAAAGGATTTGGCTTGGAAGTTACTGAATACGTAGATATTAAAAAATAAGGAGTTAGATGGAATTTAAATTTGATAAAAATGCAAATAGTAACTTCTTAAAAGATAGCAAAGTTGCTATTATTGTTGGTTATTTTTACCAAGATATTGGTGATAAGCTTCTATCAGCAGCGCAAGAAACCCTGAATAAATACGGTATTGATGAAAGTAATGTTAATGTTTTTTACGCACCTGGCGCATTTGAAATTCCACTATTGGCTAAACGTTTAGCGTCACAACAAACTAATGGTGCAAATTTATATGACGGCATTGTGACACTCGGTGCGGTTATTAATGGTGAAACCCCTCACTTTGACTTTGTTTGTGGTGAATGTGCACGTGGAGTAGCTGATGTTTCTTACCAATTTGAGGTGCCAACTGCATTTGGTGTACTTACCACCTCTAATATGGAGCAAACCATTGGTAGGGCCGGAGGTTACAAAGGTAACAAAGGTGAGGAAGCCACTATGGCCATGATCGAAATGCTTTATTTGATGAAACAAGCAGACACCCAAAAATTCTAAATTATGGCATTTAAAACACCAAAGCAGCGTTCTCGTGAACGCGTTGTTCAAGCGGTTTATCAATATCTAGTATCTGGTGGTGAAGTGCTGCAAATTGAGCAACAGTTCTTAAATCAAAAAGAGGGGAAGATATCTAAGGCCTTTTTCTCTAATCTATTTATTAACATTCTTAAAAACAGAACTGAGCTAGACTCGCTAATTGCGCCAACTATCTCCAGAGAAACTGACGAGCTTGGCTCTGTGGAGCATGCCATACTTTACTTGGGTGCATACGAGTTACAAAACTCAATTGAAGTGCCTTATAAGGTAGTTATCAATGAGGCACTTGAAATTGCTAAAATTTACGGTGCAGAGGGTGCTTTTAAGCTGATTAATGCCTCATTAGACCAATTGGCTAAAGAGCTTCGCAGTATCGAAGCTAACGCTTAGAATCTTTAGATTGTTGTTTTTTCTGTAAAAAATAAACGCACAATATGAGTGTTAAAATTGTAAAAAATCCTCTAGATAAACTTCCAGAGATTCTTAAAAAAAAATTAAATAAAAATCTGTGTGTTTGTAACGAAGTCAAAAAAATTGACATTATCAAAGCAATTGCTAAAGGTGCAAATACAATAATGAAAGTTAGGGATCAGACCTATGCTACAGGCGGCAATGGCTGCTGTACTCGACAAGTAGAGCGTTTAATTGAATGTATTCACTCAACAAAATAATTAACTTAATAAACACTTATATAGGGCAAGAAAAATGAAATTAAGCGTATATCTTTCCGGCGAAATACATACAGATTGGAGACAAAAAATTATTGACAGTTGTGCGGATAAAAATCTCAATATCTCTTTTTCATCTGCTGTGACCAATCATGAGGCGAGTGATAGTGCGGGCGATTTTCTAGGAAAAGAAGAAAAGCAATTTTGGCGAGACCATAAATCTGCAAAAATCAATGCAATAAGAACAAAAACCTTAATTGAAAATTGTGATGTAGCTGTTATTCGTTTTGGCGAAAAATTTAAGCAATGGAATGCAGCTTTTGATGCGGGCTATTGTGCCGCTTTAGGTACACCATACATCACACTTCATGATGAAGATATTAATCACCCTCTTAAAGAAGTAGATGCAGCAGCCCTCAGTTGTGCATCAACACCAGAGCAAATAGCCGATATTCTAAAATATGTCATCACTAAGTGATAAGTTCTAGTGATGAACAGATAATAAGGTTTTAGTCTAAATTAGGTGACAACAATCTTTCTGCATCTTCAAGTGAAACACCTTTACGCGTCGCATAATCCTGAACTTGTTGTTGATTAATTTTTGCTACACCAAAATATCTAGCGTCTTTATTAGCGAAGTACCAGCCACTAACACTGGCTGTTGGTAGCATTGCATAAGAACTAGTGAGAGTCATACCAGTATTTTTTTCAACATCAAGTAAATCCCATAGCTTTACTTTTTCACTATGCTCAGGGCACGATGGATAGCCTGGAGCAGGGCGGATACCGCGGTATTTTTCTTCAATTAGCTGGTCATTATTAAAGTCTTCATCGCTATAGCCCCATATTTCTGTGCGAAATTTATAGTGCATCATTTCAGTGAAAGCTTCAGCAAAACGGTCAGCCACAGCCTTGATCATAATTGAATTGTAATCATCATGATCGGCCTCAAAAGCTGCTACCAATGGTTCAATGTTAATACCAGCTGTTACTGCGAAGGCACCCATGTAATCTTGAGCGCCACTTTCTTTAGGAGCGATGAAATCACTCAAGCAGAAATTAGGCGTATTACCTTTTTTATCTAGCTGTTGTCGCAGATGGTTAAGTGTCATGAACACCTCACCATTCTCATTAGTTAATTCAATGTCTTCATTAACACTATTAGCAGGAAAAATACCGACAACAGCATTAGCCTGTAATAATTTCTCATCGATAACTTTTTTGAACATGGCTTTAGCATCTTCAAATAAGGCAGATGCTGATTCTCCCACTACTTTGTCAGTCAAAATATCGGGAAATTTACCTGCTAACTCCCAGGTTCTGAAAAATGGAACCCAATCAATAAATTGAAAAATTTCATTAAGATCATAATCCTTAAACACATGAATACCGAGTTTTTTAGGCTTAGTAATATTGTCAAATTTAATGCTTGGCTTGTTTTTTCTAGCCGCTTCTAGGCTAATGAGTTTAGTTTTGCCTTTATTTGCGCGTCTAACTCTGACTTTTTCGTATTCTTCTTTAGTGCTGCTAACCAAAGCAGGTTTTAATTTTTCAGATAATAATGAAGTGGCAACACCAACTGCTTTGGAAGCATCCTTGACATAAAACACACCATTATCATATTGCGGCTCAATTTTAACAGCTGTGTGTGCAATTGAAGTTGTAGCGCCACCAATCATTAAAGGTAACTCAAAGCCTTGGCGTGTCATTTCTTTAGCAACAGAGACCATTTCATCCAGTGAAGGGGTGATCAAGCCAGAAAGGCCAATAATATCAACATTTTCTTTAATGGCAGTTGCTAGAATGGTTTCAGCTGGGACCATTACGCCTAAGTCAATAATCTCATAGTTATTACATGAGAGTACCACTCCAACAATGTTTTTACCAATGTCGTGCACATCACCCTTGACAGTCGCCATTAGAATTTTGCCTCGAGCTCTAGAGCCACAATCTTGTTTTTCCGCCTCTAGGAAGGGGTCCAGATAGGCAACAGATTTTTTCATTACTCGAGCAGATTTAACCACTTGTGGTAAAAACATTTTGCCATCACCAAACAAGTCGCCTACAACATTCATGCCGTCCATCAACGGGCCTTCAATCACCAGAATAGGGCGATCTAATTTGTCAAGTGCTTCTTGAGTATCTTCATCAATAAATTCGGTAATGCCTTTAACTAAAGAATGCTCTAAGCGTTTTTCTACTGCCCATGTGCGCCACTCTAAATCTTTTTTATTGTCTTGAATTTCACCCGAACCTGAGAATTTTGGCGCAAGTTCGACTAAGCGTTCACCTGCATCAGCATCCGAATTTAACACCACATCTTCAACTGCTTTTTTCAGCTCTGGATCAATGTCATCATAAACCACTAACTGGCCTGCGTTAACAATACCCATGGTCATGCCAGCTTTGATAGCATGGTATAAAAATACTGAGTGAATCGCCTCACGTACAGGATTATTACCCCTAAAAGAAAACGAAACATTTGATACGCCACCTGATATTTTGGCATACGGTAATTTTTTAGTGATCTCTCGAGTAGCTTCAATAAAATCAACACCATAGTTGTTATGCTCTTCAATACCAGTTGCTACAGCAAAAATATTAGGATCAAAAATAATATCTTCAGCTGGAAAGTCAACCTCATTAACTAAGATATTATAGGCATTGGTACAAATTTCAATTTTGCGTTCTTGGGTATCAGCTTGCCCAGCTTCGTCAAATGCCATCACAATAATAGCAGCGCCATAGCGCTTACATAGGTGTGCATATTTAACAAAGTTTTCTTTGCCTTCCTTGAGTGATATGGAATTGACAATCGCCTTACCTTGAGTACACTTAAGGCCAGCTTCGATAATACTCCACTTTGAAGAGTCCACCATTAATGGCACTTTTGAAATATCTGGCTCTGTAGCAATTAAATTCATAAAACGAACCATAGCTGCTTCACCATCAAGCATGCCTTCGTCCATATTAATATCAACAATTTGAGCGCCATCTTCAACCTGTGCACGACAAATATCCAGAGCTTCTTCGTACTCTTCATTTAGGATAAGTCTTTTAAATTTAGCAGATCCAGTGATATTGGCACGTTCACCAACATTAACAAATAAAGCATCATCAGCAATATTACAAGCTTCTAGTCCAGAAAGACGACATTCAGGTTTTATAGTGGGAATCTTTCTAGGTGGTAAACCTTCAATAGCATCCGCAATACATCTAATATGTTCTGGTGTTGAGCCGCAACAGCCACCTAAGATATTTACTAAACCAGACTCTGCCCATTCGCTTACCTGTTTACTCATGGTAATTGCACCTAGGTCATACTCACCAAATTCATTTGGTAGGCCAGCATTAGGGTGGGCCGACACATAAGTATCAGCTATACGAGACATTTCAGCGACATATTGGCGTAACAAATCAGGCCCTAGTGCACAATTAAGACCAATTGAGATTGGCTTGGCATGGCGTAATGAATTATAAAAGGCCTCAGTCATCTGTCCAGATAATGTACGACCTGAAGCATCAGTAATAGTGCCTGAAATCATAATAGGCAATTCTACTTGATCATCTTCAAATACTTGTTGCACAGCAAAAATTGCAGCTTTTGCGTTTAGTGTGTCGAAAATGGTTTCAATTAGTATGATATCTGCACCACCTTCAATCAGGCCACGAGTTGATTCTATATAAACCTCAACAAGTCCATCAAAGGTAACATTTCTAAAGCCAGGGTCGTTAACATCTGGTGAAAGTGAACAAGTGCGTGAAGTAGGGCCAATAACACCAGCAACAAAGCGCGGCTTTTCAGCTGTTGAAAATTCATTACAAGCTTCTTTAGCAAGTCGTGCACTTTCAACATTAATCTCATAAGCAAACTCCTCCATCTGATAATCAGACATAGAGGTTTTAGTGGCATTAAAAGTATTGGTTTCTATAATATCTGCACCCACTTCTAAATACGAGCGATGGATGTCTTGGATAACTTTTGGTTGAGTTAAGGATAGTAGATCGTTATTACCTTGTACCAAAACATGCCAATCTTTAAAGCGCTCACCGCGATAATCTTTTTCACTAAGTTTATGCTTTTGAATCATAGTGCCCATGGCACCATCTAGTACTAAAATTCGTTGCTCTAAAAGGGATTGTAGGATTTTTTTTGTGCTCATGGGCGGTATTATACCCAAAGGCTATAAGGCTCCACACTTGATAAATTGAGCTTTATAATAGATTTGAAATTACAGATAAAGGATGCAATGAAAAAAATATTATTAGTCGGATTAACAGTCATGAGTTTTAATGCGCAAGCATTTTTAGATTTTAATAGCTATGGTAATGACTATAAAAACAATGATTGGCCAGTTTGGACACCTATGTTTTGGATGGATAAAGCCAAAAATAATAATCCATTTTCAGATAACAAAAACACTCAATATGGCTATCCTTATAATAATCGCCCTTACAATGTTGGTGCTTCGCAATTCAATATGGCCAATATGCCCACGCCTAATCAGGCATTTCAGGCTGAATCACAACAAGCGCCAAGCCCAATTTATATGACACCAGCGGCCATGTCATTCTCTAATTTAAATAACAAAGCCTCATCACCAGCACTCAATTTACCAAATCCATATTCATCTAATTACAATTTTTCTGAACCAAGAAGTCCTTATGGTAATGGATTTTAATAATAATTAAAGCTTGCAAATCTATATTACCATGATATAATATAGTTTCTTTAATTTTAGATATGGAAATAGGGTCATGAAAAAACTTTTAGCAATAGCATTAATCGCAGCTTCTTTAAGCGCAAACGCATTTTTTAACAGCAATGATATGCCGTGGAACAACAATTACAACAACAGCAATGGCTACCAGGAAGATAACGGTATGTTTGGTTACAACTCATACGATTACTGGGATCCACGTTGGTACATGGAAGAAATGTCAAACATGGTAGACAAGTTTGATGATGAAATCAATGATAACAACAACGGTTGGAACAATAATAACTTTAATGGTTATAACCCATACAATAGCTCAAACAATTCTTGGAACGGTTCACAGGCGCTTCAAGCTCCAGTTACACCAACTAAGTAAGTTTTAGTTAGTTTAAAAAAAACCAGCTCTTTGTGGCTGGTTTTTTTTCGCCCAGATAATTAGTTTAAGTGGTTTATAATTAAGGTTAATATTAACCAATATTAAAAATAAGGAGATAGATGAAAAGAATAATAACAGCATCGTTAATGACTTTAGCAATTAGTGCATCAGCTGGTTATGGTAACAATCCATGGGGAAACAATGGTTGGGGCGGTAATTCTAATAACGCCAATAATGGCTTTGTTGCTCATAATCCAAATTCTTTTTTCACACCCGATTGGTTTAGTGAAGAAATGGACGATATGATGGATGAGTTCGATACAAACAACACACCTTGGAATTCCAATGGCTATAACAATAGACCTTGGAATAATAATAGTGGCCCATGGAATAGCCGCAATCAGAGTGGAAGCGTACCTTGGCAAAATAACAACTGGAATCAAGGCTTTCCAGGTAACTCACAGCCATTTAATTTCCGTAATAATTCATTTAGACCAATGAACAATGCTCCATGGAACAATGTAACACCTGTAAGTAACACACAAGCAAGATAAACTTAATAAAACAAGGAAAAAAACATGAAAAAAATAATCGTAATAACATTAATGACAGTTGCATTTGGTGCATCTGCTTTTAGCAATAACTGGAATAGCAACAATCCTACAAACTTTGGCAACAACACGCCTTGGAGTAACGGTGGCAATGCTAATAACTTTAGTAATTTTAACAACGGCCCTTGGAATGGACAAAGCTTTAACAATGGCCCTTGGTCAAATACAAATAGCTGGAGTAAAAATGTTCCAATGAATGGCGGTAATTTTAATAATGGTCCTTGGTCAAATAGCAATAATTGGAGTAAAAACATGCCAATGAATACTAATAATATGCCAATGAACACTAACAACATGCCAATGAATACTAATAGCTTTAACAACACTCCTTGGAGTAATGGTAATAGCTTTGGCCCAATGAAGGCAGATACAAACTTTAACCCGTTTAATGGCGGTAATAACTCTCAGCCATTTAACATGGGCACAGGTGCATCTCCATTTGGTTTTGATACAGGTTCAAATTCTTTTGGACCAATGAAAAACGGACCTTGGAACTATGGTTACAACCAAGTAATTCCTGCTACAGCTGAATCAGACACACCACCAGCAGCAGAAACAACCAAGTAAACCTTTAGTTGTTTAAGAAAAAGCCGGTTAATAGCCGGCTTTTTTGCGTCTAAAAAAGCGCTTCAATATCTGATGTTTGATTGAGGTAAAATTGTCGTCCAAATTATTTATCTTTTAAGCCAGGTGGCAATATGACAACAGAATGCTTGTTTTGTGAATTAAAAAATCAAGAAAGAATTATTGGTGAATGCGATTTAACCATTACTTTTATTGATAATTTTCCAGCTTCTCCTGGTCATACTTTGGTTATTCCAAAGCGCCACTTTGCAACTTACTTTGAGGCGAGTGAGGCGGAGTTATTGGCAATTGGTATTGCCGTGCAAAAAGCAAAATTAATTCTTGACAAAGAATTTACGCCCGATGCTTACAATATCGGTGTTAACAATGGAGAAATGGCTGGGCAAAGTATTAAGCATTTGCATGTGCATTTAATTCCACGTTACAAAGGTGATGTTGAAAATCCTAAAGGTGGTGTTCGCTGGATCTTAAAAGATCGCGCTAATTATTGGGACAATAAAAATAAAGCTTAATGTGCTAAATAACTAAAAAATAGCTTATATCGATTATTGCTCCAGTGTATAGTTCAATCTAATACTATTTAATGCTTGAGGAGCATCGACATGAAAAACACAAGACACCATATTATCAAAACTTGCTTAGGGCTAACACTAGCTATTAGTAGCTTGTCGAGTGCCAATTTTAGCAATCCGTCTTCGATGATGTCGCCATTTGGTGGGCAGGGTGTTTCCCAGCCTCAAATGCAACCTTTTGGTAATTCTATGCCGTGGGGAGCTCAAGGTTACTCTCAGCCTAGGTATTCTAACTCTAGATATACAATACCAAGACAAAGATATTCTCAGCCTGCATACAATCCTATGCCATGGACAGTAAATTCAGCACCTAGCCGCCAAGCTAGTAGGCCGGCACAATCTTTTGGTGGGATGAGTATGATGCCATTTAATCCAGGTATGCAGCCTCAGAAGCAATATCAGCAGCCCCAGTCTTCATTTATGATGCCAGGAATGGATCAAGGTATTCGAACAATGATGGAGCCGGGTAAGGTGATAGCTGAAGAAGCAACACCTGGCGTTTATATGAAGCCAACTTGGCGTTAATCTTTATTTTGGTTAAACCAGCGATCTAAATGATTCGCAAAGGCTTGTCTATCTGCTTGGCTTAGTGGTGATGGGCCACCAGTTTGCACACCACTTGAGCGAATCACATCCATAAAATCACGCATACTGAGTTTTGATTTAATATTGCTAGCGCTAAACAACTCTCCTCTTGGGCTGAGAGCAAGTCCGCCTTTAGTAATAACTTCATCTGCCAAAGGTATGTCGCTAGTGATTACTAAGTCACCTGGGTTTAGGCGCTTAACAATCTCATTATCAGCCACATCAAAACCAGCTCCCACCTGAATAAAGCTAAGATAGCGAGAGGGCGGTAGATATAGTGCATGGTTAGCAACTAGAGTTGTTTTAGTTTGAGTGCGATCCGCTGCTTTAAAGAGAATATCTTTAATAACAACGGGACAAGCATCTGCATCAATCCAAATTTGTACGGGTTGTTTATTAATCATAAATTATTAATCAATAGTTTTGCTAGGATGATTATCCCTATTGAAAGAGGTAGATGTGTCCTATATATTGGATAAGCCATTATGACATTTGGCTAAAAAAACGGAAACATATAGCTATAAAAAAAGCCTGTAATAACAGGCTTTTTTAAAGTTTCTTTTATCCCTACTTAGAAAGGAATATCATCATCAAAGCCATTATCAACAGGTGTAATTGGATCTTGAGCAGGTGCTTGTGCTCTAGGTGCATTTGGTGCAGATTGTTGGCCACCAACTTGTGGTGCTCCACCCATAGAGCCACCTTCACGACGATCTAACATTTGCAATGTACCATTAAAACCTGAAACCACCACTTCAGTCGTGTAACGATCAGCCCCTGATTTATCTTGCCACTTACGAGTTTGTAGCTTACCTTCAACATACACTTTAGAGCCTTTGTCTAAATATTGACCAGCAATTTCAGCTAACTTACCAAATAAGCTAACGCGGTGCCATTCTGTTTTCTCTTGTTTTTGACCAGTATTTTTATCTGTCCAAGATTCGCTTGTTGCCACCGAAATATTAGCAATTGCATTGCCGTTTGATGCAAATTTAACTTCTGGCTTTTGACCTAAGTTACCTACTAAAATTACTTTATTGATGCCTGCCATAATATTTTTTCCCGTAAATTTTTAATGTTTTTCAGTGTTCATACTTAGTGCGATTAGCCACCAAATAAGTGCGATAAATGTGGTGAATAAGAATACACTATTTAGACCGAGCGTGTGGTAAATCCACCCGCCAACAATACCACCTACAAATGCCCCTAAAAATTGTGAACTAGCGTAGAAACCCATTGCTAGTCCACGTTTATCGCTGGTTGCTGTTTTGGCGATTAGTGAAGGTAGTAGTGCCTCTAAGGCATTAAATGCCGTAAAAAATAAAGTAAGAATAATAAAGAATGTGGCGTAATTTAAGGCAGTTTGATAAAACAGCATTTGACTTAATGCTAACAAGAAAATCGCTAACAAAAAAATGGTTTTAGTCTTTTGATATTTAGTGGCAACAATGATCATTGGAACCATGCCTAGAAAGGACAAAATAATAACAGGTAAATAAATTTGCCAATTATCTTGAATGGAAAGAATGTTGTTTTCAACAAGAAAAATTGGAATAGCGATAAAGGCGCTAGTGAGAATTAAATGCAGAGCAAAGACACTAAAATCGAGCCTGAGCAAAGCGGGCGTTAAAATACGCTTAAAATTTTCAATCGAAAACGTATATTGCTTTTTGGGTTTTGCATGAGGTAATGTAGTTACCACTAATAGTGCCACAATTGAAAGTGCTGCAATTGTCCAAAAGAGCCCAGAAATACCGATCTGATAAACAATAATAGGGCCTAATAATAATGCCAACATGAAAGCTGCACCGATTTGAACACCAACAAACGCATTGGCTTTAGGGCGTTCATTTTCACTAATATAATCTGCTAAAAATGCCATGAGCACGGCAGAGATAGCACCTGCACCTTGTAAAGCTCTACCAATTACTACTTGGAATATATCATCAGCAGTAGCAGCAACGATACTACCTATGAAAAAGATAATGAGACCTAGTATTAATAAAGGTTTTCGCCCATATTTATCTGATAAATAACCAAACGGAATTTGAAAAAATGCTTGAGTTAGTCCGTAAGCACCAATGGCTGCACCAATTAATAGCGGTGTAACGCTTGTATAGTTGTTGGCATAGACTGAAAAAATAGGGAAAATCATAAACAAGCCCAACATGCGTGTCGCCATGATGAGGGATATTTTTAGTGCGAAAGATCGCTCTAGTTTTGTCATGAGCGGCTACTGTTGGTTAGTTTTCTAACGAATAGTGCGGTACATATAAAGGGTAGCTTTGTTTTAATACACGACGAGCATCTGTAGCAAGAATTGGCGTGTTAATGATGTCGTAGTTATGGGCCATTAAATGAAGTGCAGCAGGAACAGAAGGTGTATTTGGATATTTCTCTATAATATACTTGCTACGGTTGATAGCTGCGATATTAGCGCCTTTTCTGGTGTAGTAGATAGCCACAAACAATTCATGACGAGATAAGATGTTTCGAAGTACGATCAAGCGAGTTTTAGCTTCTTCGGTGTATTCTGTTTTAGGAAATTTATCAATCAATGCTAAGTAATAATTAAAGGCATCCTTTACTGAATTTACATCACGTTGGGCATTGTCAGTGATGTAATCATCTAAGATTGAGCGAGATTTATCTTCTGAAATTACACCGCGCAAATAATAAGCATAAGGCGTAGAGAAGTGATTAGGGTAAAGTTTGATGTAGCTATTAAGTCGATCAATTGCTGGATCGTAATCTTCACTCTTGTAAAGTGCATAGGCAATCTCTAGCTTTGATTGCAGAGCGTATTTCGAGCCTGGATAAGCTGCCTGAAGCTGTTCAAAAAGCTCAATAGCTTTATCCATAGAGCCTGCTGAAACCTGCTCTTTTGCCTGATTAAAAAAGGTTTTTGGAGACCAGCCTTTGGTAATTGATTCTCGCTTTTTCTCTTCCTCCCAGAAACAGCCACCAAGAAATAATGTAAGTAAAGGTAAGATTAGAATGAGTTTTTTCATGAATTATTACATAAATTTATTATAAATATGCAAAGCATTATACTGACACCAAAGTATTATAATGGCAAAACTTAATTCTAGATTTAGTTCAAATTACATGTCAAAAATCCATCAAAGAGTTCTAATTAGTGATCTGTGTGAAATACTTGATTTATATATGCCTAAATCTCAAGTAGAAAAGGTTTATCAAGCTTATATTATTGCAGCAACAGCTCACGATGGGCAATATCGAAAATCCGGTGAAGCGTATGTATTTCATCCTCTCTCTGTGGCTATGATTTTGGCAGATTTGCAGCTAGATTATTACTGTATTGTAGCTGCATTACTTCACGATTGTATTGAAGATACTAGTGTTACTTATGAAGAGATTAAGCTTGATTTTGGCTCTGAAATAGCACATATTGTAGAGGGCGTTTCTAAATTAACTGGTTTAGAGTTTCATACAACTATTGATAGGCAGGCGCAAAATTTCCGTAAATTGTTCTTAGCAATGAGTGACGATATGCGAGTAATGATTATTAAGCTGGCTGATCGACTGCATAATATGCGCACTTTGGACTCTATGCAAAGAGATAAACAGCTAAGAATTGCTAAGGAAACAGTTGAAATCCATGCGCCAATTGCTAGAAGATTGGGTTTGAACAGTATTAGAGTTGAGTTGGATAATTTATGTTTTGCCATTATTCACCCGTTTCGCCATAAAGTTTTAGCGAGTCAAATTAAAAAGCAATATGGTAATCGAACTAAAGTTCTTAAGCGTATTCAAGATCAGCTTAATACTCGTTTGATGAAAGAAGAACTTCCAGAAGTTGATATTAGTGGTCGCCGTAAACAACCTTGTAGCATTTATAAAAAGATGAAAAACAAGAACTTGAAGTTTAATCAAGTATTGGATATGTATGCTTTTCGGGTGATTGTTGACGATGTTGCTCAGTGTTACCAGGCACTTGGTGTGATTCATAATCTATATAAGCCATTACCTGGTAAGTTTAAAGATTATGTTGCATTGCCAAAATCTAATGGCTATCAGTCGCTACATACTATTTTGTTTGGCCCTAATAAAATTTTCATTGAAGTGCAAATTCGCTCTAAAGATATGCATTTTGTTTCCGAATATGGAATTGCAGCGCATTGGCATTATAAAAGTGACTCGAGCGATAGCTCTGAATTGGCCAATAATTGGCTGGGTTCATTGCTGGACATTCAGCAAAATTCAGGCACGTCAGTCGAATTTTTGGAAGAAACCAAGAATGATTTATTCCCCTCAGAGGTTTTTGTATTTACACCAGGCGGAGATATCATTCAATTGCCTTATCGTGCGACTGTGTTAGATTTTGCCTATATGGTGCATACTAATATAGGGCATAAAACGATTAAAGCTAAAATTGACCAAGTGAGTGCGCCTATTTCAACGCACCTTCATTCAGGGCAAACTGTGGAAATTATTACGGATGATCAGGCAAAACCGCACCCATCTTGGCTTCAAATGGCAGTTACAGCGAAAGCTAAATCTGCAATTAAGGCCCATCTAAAATCACAATCTGCCTCAGAGCTTATTCAATTAGGTGAATATTTACTATCTAATGCGCTTGATTATCTTACGGTCGATGTAGAGGCTATTAGTGATGAAAAATGGAAAACTTGTCTTAATGAGTTAGGGTGTGATTCATTAGAGGGTATGCATTTACGAATTGGCTTGAGTGAAATTTTGGTTTCAGTGGTGCTTAATAAATTGCAAGATGGCGATAAACAATATGAAGTTCAAAATATTAGAATTAACTCGACTCGAGATAAAGCTATTAATTTTGCCCATTGCTGCTACCCGATTCCAGGAGACAAGGTATCTGGCATTCTAACTACTTCAAAAGGAATGGTGATGCATCGATCTAATTGCCCTAATTTGATTCGTTTGAAGAGTAAACAGTCGCAATGGTTAACTATTGACTGGCAAAACGATAAAAACGAGAGTTTTGATGTTAAGGTCTCAGTTGATGTAGATAATCAGCGTGGGGCACTTGCCTCAGTTGCGAATATGGTGTCAAAGCTCGAAAGTAACATTGAGCATATTGCTGTTCAAGAAAAAGACAACTCTCTCAAATCTCTTGATTTAGTTATTAATGTGAAAGATTCTAGGCATTTATATGAAATTACAGAGTCTTTAAAGGCGCTTAAATTTATTCAAGGTGTTCGTAGAATTTAATCAACTATTGCATGCCAAAAGGGTACACCATTGCTAGCTATTTGGTTAAAATTAAGTTAATTATTTTATAGGTATTTTTATGAATTGGACAGACTCTCTAGATATTGCAATTGCTTTAGATGAAGCACACCCTGATACAGACCCTTTAACAATAGGATTTGTAGATCTTAGAGCTATGGTTATGGCGTTAGATGAGTTTGATGATGATGCTGAAAAAACAGGTGAAAAGATTCTTGAAGCTATTCAAATGAATTGGATTGAAGAGAGAGAATGATTAGATTTATAGTTGCATTCTTAACGTTTTATAGTGCAACGGCTTTTGCTATTTTAGAAGTTACGATTCTAAAAAAGGCTGAAAATGCTTTTCCTATTGTCATTTCTCCATTCTTAGTTAAAGGTGATGCCAAGCAAGGCGAGTTAATTGCAAATATTATGCGTGATAATTTTAATCGCTCTGGTGAATTTAGCGCCTCTAGTGCTGATTATATTATTACAAGTCAGGTTGATTTTGATAAGTGGCAAGCTAAAAAAGCCGAAGCAATTGTTATTGGTAAACTTGAACAGGTTAGTAAGAAAATTTTTAATGTTGAAATCGAATTACTTGATGTATATTCGAGAAAAACCCTCTATGCCAAAAAATTTGCCGTACACAACAGTGGCATTAGACGAATTACTCATTACTTATCTGACCAAATATATTTTGCCTTATTGGGCGAAAAAGGCTCGTTTGATACACGCTTAGCCTATGTAACTGTTGCCAATAAAGGCCAAGGTAAAAGGGAATATCGATTAGAAATATCAGACTCTGATGCACAAAATCCTCAAACTATTCTTAGAGCGGCTAGTCCAATCTTATCACCCGCCTGGTCACCTGATCAAAATAAGATTGCTTATGTGTCTTTTAAAAATGGCCAATCTGAGGTTTTTATTCAATACCCATTTGTACGTCGTAAGACTCAAAAACTTCCTTATTTTGATGGCATTGCTTCAGCACCAGCTTGGCATCCCAATGGTGAAAGTATTGTTTTAACATTATCCAAAGACGGCAATAAAGATATATATTCTTATCATTTAAAAGATGAAAAGCTAACTCGATTAACCAGTGATGTGAGCATTGATACAGAAGCAAGCTATTCTGCTGACGGAGAACGTATTGCCTTTACCTCTAATCGCTCAGGTCAAGTTCAGGTTTATATTAAGCATTTAAAGACTGGAAAGATTAACAGGGCTACTTTTGCAGGAAGCTATAACGCTAAAGCTGTCTTTTCACCTGATGGTAAGAGTTTGGCGCTAGTACATCGAGTTGACAAGGATTATCGCATTGCATTATTGGATATTGCCACTAAAGATTTAATGGTTATGACTCAAAATAAGTTGGACGAATCACCATTCTTTTCGCCTAATGGTAGTATGATTATATTTGCCACTAATAAAGATGATTCTGGCGTGTTATCGGTAGTTTCTATTTTGGGTCAAGAAACATTTGAACTAGTCAGTAAAGCTGGTGAGGTTCGAGAGCCAAATTGGTCGCATTATTCTAAATAATATAAGGAAATTCACATGTTAAAAATTACTTTATTAACTTCAGCTGTCTTATTGTTGTCGTCTTGTACGTCTACAGTCGAAGAGATTTATCAAAAAGTTTCACCAAGATCAGCTCTAATAACTGAAGAAGAGAACGTGGCTGTAAATCAAGAAAGCATTATTGCAGTAGATTCTTCTAGTTTTCAGTCGCAAGAATTTAAGGGTAGTCATACTCGTACAGCAGTTCAAAATAACGCCGCTAGAATGATTGTTGCTCAATTAAAAAACTCAGGCACTAAGTTCGTATTAAACTTTTCCTATGATGGTAGCGAGATTGATGAGGCTGCAACTCAAGAAGTTATTAAGCATGCAAATTTCATGCGTGACAATCCAACGCTTGATTTGCGCCTAGAAGGGCATGCAGATGAGCGAGGTACTCGTGAGTATAATTTAGCATTGGGTGAAAACCGCGCTTTAGCTGTTAAAGAAATTTTAGGTTTGTATGATTTATCTTCTCGCGTTAAAGTAGTTAGTTTTGGCGAAGAAAATCCAGTTGTTCAATTGCATGATGAAAGTGCTTGGCAGCAGAATCGACGCGTTGAGTTTATTTATCAGTAAAGAGTTATGCGACGTTTTTTCTTAATATTTTTCTTAACTGTATTTGCTTGGCAGCCTGCTTCTGCGGGTATTAATACAGAAAAAGTGATCATGGATCATAATAAAAAAATTAAGCGTCTAGTTCGGACTAACAAAGCGTTGAATGGAAAAATTGAACAACTAGAGCAACAGCAACGAGACAGTAGTAAGAAAATCACCGAACTGTTTAATTTGATGGAATACAAAAAATCTAGTACTGTGGTTGAGCAAACCATGATGCGCGTGCATGAACACAACAAAAAAGCCAAAAAAATGTACACCAATGCTCGTTCATTGCTAGTGACTGATCAGTATGATCAAGCCATTGTACTATTTAAGAAATATTTGGATATTTATCCTGATAATAATCACGCATCAGATGCGCATTATTGGTTAGCTAAAACGTATTTAGCACAAAGACAGTATTCATTAGCTAAAAATACATTTGTAGCATTTCAACAAAATAGCCCCCTACATCACAAATATGCCAACTCCTTGTTTGAATTGGCGAAAGTATATGTTGAGTTAAAGCAAGTTGAAAAATCTAAAAATCTACTGAATAGCATTTTGAAGAAATTCCCATCTCATCGCGTTGCAAATCGAGCTCAACAATTACTCGCAAAGATTTCACCCACTAAACAAGCTAATAGCGAGCCTGAACAACTGAACTAGTATGAAAGTTTTAGAAATTCCAAATTTCTCTCTGGATATCCTGTGTCAGTTGAATGTTCAGCGTTATCCTTTTTTATTGGAAAGCGTTAATCATAATATCAACAATCGCTATTCTATTTTGTTTGCGCATCCACAGCAGGAGTTGGTGTTAGAAAATCTAACTGATTTTAATTTTTTAGATAGGCTATCTTCTCTAAATACTACTAATAACGCTCAGAATTTGCATCTACCTTTTACAGGCGGCTGGTTTGCTTATTTGTCTTATGAGCTCATTGGCCAAATCGAGCCTACTTTATTAAAGGATTTACATAATAGCGCTTTGCCAGTAGCAATCGCGGTAAAAATTCCTTGCGCTGTTGTTGTTGATCATCAATTAGAGAAAACTTATTTATTAGATGAGGATGACAATAAAACAAGATTAAATCAAGTATTGAGTGACATCAAACAAGCTAAATTAAACCAAGTTTCGCCTGACTTTTCAGGAGAATTAACTTGTGAGACAGATGCTAAATTCTTGTCCGGCGTTGAAAAGATTAAAAACTACATTAAAGCGGGCGATGTATTTCAGGTGAATTTGTCACGTGCTTGGAAATATACACTTAAGAATAAGTGTAGCGCTACACAACTTTACAATGCCTTAAAAGTATCTAATCCAGCGCCATTTTCAGCACTCGCTCAATTTCAAAATTTTAGTATTATCTCCTCCTCTCCCGAACGCTTATTTAGTGTGGATGGTACTAAAATTGAGACACGTCCTATTGCAGGAACCCATCCTAGAGGTGAAGGTATCGAGGATGAAGTGCTAAAACAGCGTTTGATCAATCATCCCAAGGAGCAAGCTGAGCATATTATGCTACTTGATCTGGAGCGTAATGATTTGGGCAGAGTATGTGAGTATGGCTCAATTGAAGTCAATGAGGTGATGACTTTAGAGACCTATCCTTATGTTCATCATATTGTGTCAAATATTAAAGGCACTTTAAAGCCATCGATTAATATTAAGAACTTGGTGGAGGCGTTGTTTCCAGGTGGCACTATTACGGGATGCCCTAAGATTCGTTGTATGCAGATTATTTCTGAATTAGAGCAGCAGGCTCGAGAAGCTTACACAGGCTCTTTGGGATACATTAGTAATAATGGAAAAATGGATTTTAATATTCTTATTAGAACCATGATCAAACAAGATAAAGACCTGAGCTTTAGAGCAGGCGCAGGCATTGTTTTTGACTCTAATCCTAAGCGTGAGCTAGAAGAAACAACACATAAAGCTCAGGGAATTTTAAAGATATTCTCTTAGTTATTTTAAGGTTTGAACTTTGACGTCATAGGGTAGCGACGCTCTTTACCGAATGCATTTTTTGAAATTTTTGGCCCTGGCGCACTTTGCCTGCGTTTATATTCATTATTAAGCACTAATCGACTAATACGTTCCACAGTTTTTTGATTAAAACCTTGCTTGACAATATCTTTAATTGCAAGTCTTTGCTCGATAAATAGCTCAAGAATAGCATCTAGCTCGTCATAAGGTGGTAATGAGTCTTGATCAGTTTGATTGGGTGCAAGCTCTGCTGAGGGCTCGCGATCAATAACACGTCCAGGGATAATATAGGATTGAGTATTTCGATATTTTGCCAGTCGATAAACCATGGTTTTTGATACATCTTTAAGCGGGGCAAAGCCACCTGACATGTCACCATACAAGGTGGCATATCCAACTGCCATTTCTGATTTATTGCCCGTTGTTAATACAATCTTTCCAAGCTTGTTTGAGACAGCCATTAGAAGGGTGCCACGAACTCGAGCCTGCAAATTTTCTTCTGTAGTATCAGCTTGTAAGCCACTAAATAATTCACTAAGCTGAGAATTAAAGCTTTCAACCATTGGGTGAATGCTAATTTCTTGATAATCAATATTCATAGTGCTGGCTTGAGCCTTAGCATCTTCCAAGCTCATGTTAGAAGTATAGGTGTAGGGCATCATAATAGCCTTAATGTTTTCGTTACCAATTGCATCTGCAGCAATCGCCAATGTTAATGCAGAGTCGATACCACCAGATAAGCCAATAACTACACCATTAAATACGCCATTTTTTTCAATATAGTCTTTAGTTGCTAGCACCAAGGCATTGTAAATAATCTCTTCAGTACTTGTCACTTCAATAGGTTCGCATGGCGCTGATAATGAGCTGGTTGTAGCTTTAAAGAAAGGTAATTGATGAGTGACTTGCGCTTTAGCATTCATAGCAAAAGAGCCGCCATCAAAGATAATTTCATCTTGACCACCAACTAGGTTGACATAGATAAAGCCAACTTGATTTTCAAGCACGCGCTTTTTTACTTCTTCAAGTCTCTGTTGATGTTTGTCAATATGAAAAGGGGAGGCATTAATGCTAACAATAGTGCTAACACCATATCTGGCTGTTTCACTAACTATATCAGCATTCCAAATATCAGCACACACTAGTAGCCCAATACGCTGACCTTTGATTGTAAAAACAAAAGGTTTGCTGCCTGCGCTAAAGTAGCGTTTTTCATCAAAAACACTGTAGTTAGGTAGTTGTTGTTTGTAATAAGTCTGAACCTCTTGATCTTGGATTAAATATGCAGCATTATATAGATTGCCCTGATTTTTATGAGGTGCACCAAAAACAATGGCCATAGTTTCAGGAATAGAGTTTTTAATTAAATCAACCTTTTCTTCAACTTGTTGAATAAATCCAGCTCTTAATAATAAGTCTTCTGGCAAATAACCTGTTAATGCTAATTCTGGAAAAACTAGTAAGTCAGCACCTTGTTGAGCAGCTTCAATACTTAAGTCAATGATTTGTTGAGCATTATTGTTTAAATCACCAACAATAGGGTTAATTTGTGCGATATCGATTTTGATAGACTCAGAGATATTTGAAAGGTTTTCTATCTGCTCCTGCCAAAATATAGCCTTCAATTTGTCGCCTTTCATTTTTGCATGCTCAAGCTTAGTATTAGCAACTACTTCAGCAGGATTGATATTCAAAATATCAGCAAATAGCCAGGCATGAGTTTCAGAAAGAGCAGATTTACCTGATTTATATTTACTTAAGTTAGACTGATTTATACCGTACTCTTGAGAGATCTTATAGTCTGAAAAGCCAGTCTTTTTGCGCACTTTGGTTAGATAGTCTTTAGTTTTATTGGCCATATTTTTTACCTATTTTTACTTGTTTTTTTTACCTATTATAGTTATTTTTTACCACCCATGTCAATGAGTTGAATTAGTTATAAAATACAAGTAGTGGTAATATCACCATAAAAACAATATAACCTATTGATTTTTATAGAAATAAATACAAATTAATTTTTATTATAAAAGAGTCTTTACACGCCATAAAAATCACGGTATATTGGACTCAAATAAATAACTAAATGAGGGAAATATCATGAATCAAATGCATGCACACTTACTAGCAGAGTCAGAGCTGAAAGTTGAAATAGTTAAGATCCAGCAACAAGCTTATTTAGGCGATGCTGAGGCTCAATATACATTGGCTGATATTTTTCAAAAAGGACAAGATGTTGCCAGAAATACAGCGAATGCTTTTTACTGGTATCAAAGAGCTGCTAAGCAAGGTAATTTGCCAGCTCAGTTTAATGTTTGGTATGCTTATTTAACGGGTGAAGGTATTCAAGCAAACGAACAGTTGGCAGAAAAGTGGTACGCCAGAGCAACCCTTAAAAATTCTAGTTCATCAGAATCTATCATTACACAATTAATCGGAACAACCATTCATTAATTTTTATCTATTAATTTTTCCAGGGGGAAAAAATGAACTTAGCATTACATACCGTTATCTATTCGTCAGCCGCTATTATCATGTCATTAAGCATGGCATTAGTTCACTAGCTTAATGAAATTATCAACCTTTATTAAGCTAATACTATCTACAGGCTTTTCTTTGTTTGCTAGCATAACATTGGCCTCAGCTTATAGCAGCTACTCACCAATTGTTGATTCCAAGCAGCTTAGTATCATTATTACAATTGCTATATTCTTAGGTTTGGCATCTATGTATCAAAAAAGAACCTAGTTTTTTTATTGCTAAAAGTATCCATACTTAGTGATTTTGTGTAAACTTTCCTCTAGTGGTACTTTTTAGTACTACGTTTTTAATTAATCTCAATGAGGGGAAATGTTATGAATAAATTGTTAAAACTTTCAGCTGCATCGCTATTAGTCGTTACTGGCTTTAGTGTAAATGCAAATACGTTAAGTGACGTTAAAGCAAAAGGCAGCTTAAGCTGTGGCGTATCAACAGGAACACCTGGATTTTCTAATCCTGATTCAAATGGAAACTGGTCTGGTATGGATGTTGATGTTTGTCGTGCTATTGCAGCAGCCACTTTAGGCGATGATCGAAAGGTTAAATATGTACCTTTATCAGCAAAAGAGCGCTTTATCGCTCTACAGTCTGGTGAAATTGATGTGCTATCACGTAACACAACTTGGACGCACACTCGTGATACTTCGTTAGGTCTTAACTTTGCTGGCGTAAATTACTACGATGGCCAAGGTTTCATGGTGAAAAAAGCATTAGGCGTTAATAGCGTTAAGGATTTAGATGGAGCTTCTTTTTGTATTCAAGCAGGAACAACAACTGAGCTTAATTTAGCTGATTATTTCCGTTCAAACAACATGAAGTTTAAAGCTGTTACTTATGATACTTCTGCACAAACCAAAGGTGGCTTTGAAGCGGGTCGTTGTGATGCATTAACTTCTGACGTTTCTCAACTAGCTGGCCTTAGATCAACACTTAAAGATCCTAGTTCTGCTGTAGTTTTGGGTGATGTTATTTCTAAAGAGCCTTTAGGCCCTGTAGTTCGTCAAGGCGACGATAACTGGTTTAATATTGTTAAGTGGTCGCTCAATGCGATGATTGAAGCAGAAGAGCTAGGTATTACTTCTCGTACTATCGACAGAACTTCTACTAGTCCTGGTGTACAAAGATTGCAAGGTAAAACTGGTAAGCTTAATGAGCATTTAGGTCTTAACAAGGATTGGGCTCGTAATATCATTGCACAGGTAGGTAACTATGGTGAAAGTTTCGAGAGAAACATCGGCATGTCAACACCTATTGCACTTCCACGTGGTGTAAACCAGTTGTGGATTAAAGGTGGTATCTTGTACTCTCCAGCGTTTAGATAAACTCTAAATAAAACATATAAAATGACCAACTACTTCAGTTGGTCATTTTTTTTTATAAAGGTTTTTTATGTTTATAAAACTAAAATCACTACTATATAACAACGAAGTTAGAGCGATTGCATTTCAAGTGCTAGCGGTTGTTTTTATTGCTTATTTTGTTTATCAAGCTTTTGATAACATGATGCTTAACATTGAGCAAAGCGGTATTAGAAGTGGTTTTGGTTTTCTAAATGATGAAGCTGGCTTTGCTGTCAATGATAATTTCTTTTTGACGTATTCGCCAACTTCAACTAATTTACAGGCATTTTATGTCGGTATTGTTAATACTTTAATTGTTGCAATAACAGGTATATTTTTTGCTTCAGTCATTGGTCTTGTTATTGGTATTGCTCGTTTATCTAGCAATTATCTGATTAGAAAAATGGCTACGGTGTATATTGAGATTTTTAGAAATATACCAATATTGCTACAAATTCTATTTTGGTATTCAACAGCGCTTAGCGTTCTCCCATCTACTAGAAATAGTATGAATTTTTTGGATAGTGTTTTCCTCAATTCAAGAGGATTGTTCTTGCCTAAATTTATTATAGGAACTGAGTTTTATCTCGTACTTGCAAGTTTTATTATTGGTATTGCTACTTATGTTTTTATTAAAAAACGTAGCACCAAAAAACACGATGATACGGGGATTGCGACCAATACCATCCCACACTTTTTAGGACTTGTAGTTCTACTCCCAATTGTGGCCTATTTTGTTTTTGGTGCGCAATTAGAGTATCCAGCTTTAAAGGGTTTTAATTTTCAAGGCGGCACAGACTTATCTATTGAGTTCTTCTCCTTAGCTTTTGCTTTAAGTGTTTACACGGCCACCTACATTGCTGAAGCCATTCGATCAGGCATTGATTCGGTGGACAAAGGGCAAAAAGAAGCAGCAGCAGCGTTAGGATTAAGACAAGGCCAGGCAATGCGCTTAGTGGTGCTACCACAAGCACTAAGAGTCGCAATACCGCCAATTATTAACCAATACTTAAACCTCACTAAAAACTCCTCTTTAGCAACAGCAGTTGGCTATTCAGAGTTGGTTACTATATTTTCAGGCACGGTCTTAAATGTAGTAGGCCAAGCGATTGAAATTATTGCATTGACAATGTTGGTGTATTTAACAATCTCACTCTTTATCTCATTGGTTCTAAATATTTTTAACAAGAAAATGGAAATTAAGGGTAAATAACTATTATGGCAGTCTATCCGTTAAAAGAAACAAAAAAAGCGCCACAATCGCAAACTAAGGCAATCCAATGGCTGAAAGAGAACTTACTTTCATCTACATCTAATGTTTTACTTACTCTTGTAGCGCTTTACCTTATTTATCTAATCTTGCCACCCATTTTAAACTGGACAATTTTTGATGCCAATTTTGATTTAACTGCGGACAATGACTCTTGTGGTCGAGAGGGCGCTTGCTGGGCTTTCATTTATGATAATTTCAAAATGTTTATTTATGGATTCTACCCGCAAGAGGAATTGTGGCGTATTGATACCATGTTTGGCCTTATTGTAGTAATGATAATGTTCGGATCTTGGATTAAAAAATCACAATACAGAATGCATTATATTATTGGTGCTTTCTTAGTATATCCTGTTGCTGCCTTTTTCTTACTTCATGGAGGGCTGGGTTTAGAAGTTGTTGGAACTGATAAATGGGGTGGACTTACTTTAACCATTGTAGTGGCCGCAGTTGGTATTGTCGCTTCATTCCCATTAGGCATTTTATTTGCTTTAGGGCGTCAGTCTAAAATGCGCATCGTGAGATTTATTTCAATTGTGTTTATTGAATTTGTAAGAGGCGTGCCATTGATTACTATTTTGTTTATGGCATCAGTTATATTGCCTCTATTCTTTTCAGTAGGCATGGATTTTGATAAATTACTTAGGGCTCTAATTGGTATAACTCTTTTTCAAACAGCCTATATTGCAGAGGTCATAAGAGGTGGACTGCAAGCGATTCCTAAAGGTCAATATGAGGCAGCGGACGCTTCAGGTTTAAATTTTGTACAAAAAACCACCCTTATCATTCTGCCACAAGCTTTAAAAATATCCATCCCTAATATCGTAGGATCATTTATAGCATTATTTAAAGATACGACGTTGATCTTAATTATTGGTCTATATGACATGTTGGCGATAGTAGGTGCAGCCACAAGTAATTCTAGTTGGCTAGGCAGAAACTCAGAGGGCTATGTTTTTGTTGCTTTTGTCATGTGGGTCATACTATATTCTATGAGTCGCTACTCAAAAAAACTTGAAGTAAGATTTAGCACAGAACATAAAAATTAAAAAAAAGGAAAGAAGTTTATGAGCAATCCAACAGATGACAGACTTTGCTGCGATATTATTGAAATTAAAGGGCTGAATAAGTGGTATGGAGAGTTCCATGCATTAAAAAATATCGATTTAACGGTTAAAGAAGGTGAAATCATTGTTGTTTGTGGACCATCAGGTAGTGGAAAATCTACTTTAATTCGCTGTATAAATTTTCTTGAGAAGTTTCAAGAGGGTTCTATCGTAGTTGATGGGACTGAGCTAACAGACGATGTTAAAAAAATCAGACAAGTGCGCTCTGAAGTATCAATGGTATTTCAACATTTCAACTTATTTCCTCATTTAAGTATCATTGATAATCTAACACTAGCACCAATCTGGGTACACAATGAAACTAAGCAGCAAGCAAAAGAAAAAGCATTAACTTTATTAGATAGAGTTGGTATCAAGGACCAAGCTGAAAAATACCCAAATCAGCTTTCAGGTGGCCAGCAACAGCGTGTTGCAATTGCTAGGGCGTTATGTACTTCACCTAAAATAATGTTATTTGATGAGCCAACATCAGCGCTTGATCCAGAAATGATTTCAGAAGTGTTAGATGTTATGATCGAACTTGCTAAAGAGGGCATTACTATGCTCTGCGTGACTCATGAGATGGGCTTTGCTAAGAAGGTTGCAGATCGTGTCATCTTTATGGATGAAGGTCAGGTTATTGAGCAAAATACACCTGATAAGTTCTTTGATAATCCTGAATCAGAGCGTTTACAACTGTTTCTAGATCAGATATTAACCAATTAAATCTAATTTAAAGAATGCTTTAAGGCATTTTTAAGTGTTATTTATCTAATTATGGGTTTAGTTTTGATAAACTAAGCTTATCAATCTTATACAAATCTTTATTATGGCCTGGTTTGGAAAAAACAAAAAACAAGAGTTAAATCAAAAACTTGATGATAAGCAAGGTTGGAATAAAGATTTAAAGCTTGATAATTCAATTTCAAATTCAGCCGAACAGCAAGGATTTATTTTTAAAGAAAACATTGATGCAGAAGTATCTACAGATGTATCAAGTACTAAGAATGGACTAAGTTGTAAGATAGAAGAAATAAGCTCGGAGCAAGTTCAAGTATTAAGAAATTGCCAACTGGAAAGTAGCGCTGACGAGCTGATGAAAATTTTAAAACGCACACATAAGCATCGATTTAAGAATGATATTTTAAATCCTTTATTAGATTGTCATTTTTTTGAACGTACCATTCCAGAAAAACCAAAAAGTCCAAAACAAAAATATAGATTAACAAGTAAGTTTTCTCGTTCCAAGATAATTTAGTACGGCAAAACGACGATTAACCATATAATAGTCAAAATTTTGCTATTTTTTCGCTATTTCTCTTAAATTTTAGATTTAAGAGGTTTTCTCATAAAATCAATGAAAGTACTTGAACTGGTGTTAAATCGTTAAAAATTAGGCATTTAAAATTATAATATATAAGTCATTGATTTTTAAGTAATTTATTGATTTAACCCCTTATTTTTTGGTTTTTTTGTACTTTCACCTTATAATATGACTAATTTTTAGCTATTTATTTATTTTTAGATATGAGTAGATTTTTTTTCTTGATTTTTTCACTGCTATTGAGTTTTAGCTCATTAGCCAGTTCCACTGTTTTTGTAATTAATGATGATAGCGCTATTCGATCAGAAAGAACCAATCTTAATAATGAGAATGTCATCAAGATTGTTGGCAAAAATCAACCTTTGCAGCGTTTAACAATGCATTATTCTGGCTGGTCTTTTGTTAGTCTTGATGATCTTAATGGTTGGATTTTGTCTGAAAAGTTGACGTCCATACCCCCTATTTCAGATCTAAAAAATATTAACAAAACACCTGATACCCTCGTAATTCAAGAGAAATTATTGGCGCAACTTAGAGATAAAATACAGACTCTCACCCAGAAAAATTCTTTATTGGAGAGTGAAAATAATCGTTTAAACACGCATATTGTTAAGCTTAATACTGACTTGAAGGCTTCGAATTCAGCTTTCGAACAGTTGGAAAAAGACCAAAACCCACCTAAATTAGAAAACTCTGACGATTTAGCTCCACTCTCTAAAGATAATTCTTTCTTCTCTTTTATGGGTATTTTGAATATTAATTGGATTTATTTAAGTGTCACTATTTTGATTGTATTATTGACTGCTATTTTCTCTATTTATCGTAACAATAAGCGTCAACATTTCAATCTTAATACCATTAGACGTCATTAATTATGTCTGCTTTAGAGATTAATATTGACAATTTTGACGCGCTTGTGCTTGATGAGTCTCACCATCGATTAGTGGTTTTAGATATTTCAGCTGAGTGGTGTGGGCCATGTAATGTGTTAGATCCAATCATTAATTCTGTTGCTTTGGAGTATGATGAAAAAGAGTTTTTATTGGCTAAAATTGAAGCGGAAGATGAAAATATGAAAATTGCTGGACGCTATGGTGTTCGTGGTTTTCCAACTGTTATTGCCTTTATTAATGGTGAAGAAGTTGATCGTTTTCATTCAGCACAAACTCCGGACTTTGTGCGTAACTTTATCGATATTAATCTTAGTAAAAGTTAATCATTAATTTTTTATTATTATTTATATAAAGTTCGTATAATTTATATTATGTTAAATAAAAAATATTTATATATTTAATTCTCTTTTATCCTATCCCCTGCTAATCTAACCTTACTTTTTGGGTTATATCTTTAAACACTTAATATTTCAGACCAATCAGTCGTGAATCTTCTAGATTGAAAATCACTTCTTGGTAGCCAGCGCTCATTACCAAGTTCGCTCGCATATCGTAATAATTTTCCATATGGGTGCTTATGTAATGATTGAGTTTTGTTACTAGCCATAAATAAGTCTTGTTGGCTTTTATCTGTTGTTAGGCTTCCCAACATAACCCCGCCCTTATAAAACTTATAGCCTGGTTCGTAAATTTGCTTAAGTAACTTTGAACATAATGGTATCAATACTCTTTCGTCGCTAATAGGTGTAATCATGCCAACAGTCTTAGATAGACTGATGCGTGAAATATCTCTCTTAAAAGGGTTTGTATAAATAAAAACACTCATCGAGGTGGCTGCTAATGACCTCTGATTAAGCCTATTTACTGCCTTTCTGGTTAAACTAGTTAATGCTTGGTTTATCTCGTCAAAATCACTTAAATCGAGACCAAAAGATCGTGAAGATACAATTTGCTTCCTAATTGGTTCAATTTCTTCTATGGCAAGACACGAATAACCATATAGCTCTCTATATATACGCTTGCCGTTAACGCCTAATAAGGTTTCAATAATTCCAATATCAGCTTTGTAAAAGTCATAAGCACTGTTGATTCCTATCTGCTGTAGCTTTTGGGCTGATTTGTTTCCAACACCCCATATATCAACTACCTCAAAAGAATCTAATAGCTTTTCAAAACGCTCAATTGGCAAGTTGTCTATATCAAATACCCCATTAAACCTGGGGTAAATTTTAGCAATACGATTGGCTAGTTTTGCTCGTACCTTTGTGCTGCCCATACCTACGCAAACGGGAATACCCGTCCATGATTTAACCTGGTTTTTCAGTGTTTGCATGTATGTATTCAAGTTTATTGTAAAGCCTGATAAATCTAAGAAGCTTTCGTCAATTGAATACACCTCTTGTATTGGTGAATATTGGCTAATAACTTTCATTACTCGAGATGACATGTCACCATACAAAGGATAATTAGATGACTTAACCACGACTGATTTACTAATCATTAAGTCTTTCATTTGGTAATACGGCACACCCATCTTAATGCCGAGTGATTTAGCTTCATTAGAGCGTGCGATAATACAGCCATCGTTGTTACTGAGAACTACAATAGGCTCTCTCTCTAATTTAGGTTCAAACACTCGTTCACAGGATGCATAGAAATTATTGCAATCAATGAGTGCAAATTTTTGCCCTTTGAATTTAGGCATATTGATGAATGGTTGACGTAACAACGCCCCAAATAATAAGCTCATTGCCTTCGCTAATTTCAATATCTTTAAATTCTGGATTTTCAGCTTTTAAGCTAATTTTTCCTTTGTATTTATGTAGTCGCTTAACAGTAAATTCACCGTCCACTACGGCGATAACTATTTTACCACTTTTAGCAAGTAGAGACTTGTCCACTACCAGAATGTCACCCGGATGAATTCCAGCATTTAACATTGATTCACCTTGTGCACGTACAAAAAAAGTAGACTCCTGATGATGAATTAGATGCTTGTTTAAGTCAAGACGGTCTTCTAAGTGATCATCTGCAGGAGATGGAAATCCGGCCTGTACACGTGAGGAAAAAATAGGGATAAAAATATTGGGCGCATTAAAGTCTGGCTCAAGCACTTCTATTTCAGACTTTAATTGAGATTTATATATATTTAAAGTAGATTTAACAGTTCTTACTAGGCTAATTGGCACACGCATTACCTTGGTATCTTCTTTAAATTTACCCGAATTTTTCTTACGGCCTGCGCCTGTTCTGGCGCCACCATGAGTTTGTATTTTTTGATTCATTTGAATATTGTAACATTATTCAAATGAATCAGTTGGTTTTATTGTAAACGTCGTAAAAAGCGTAATGATATTTTTATAAGGGCAATGATAATATTGATATGTTTCATAGTCATTATTAAATGAGTAGGGTTATAAAGTAATTGTATAATTTGTTTAACAATTAAAACAATATTATTAATCGCTACCCTGTTAATTCCAATGAATCATTCAGATCTTTATCAAGTTAAACTTCAAGGCCAGGAAAAATTATTTGAATGCGCTCACTCAGACTCTATTCTTGATGGTGGCCTTCGCCATGGCTTGTCGATGCGCTATGAGTGTAGTAATGGTACTTGTGGCGCGTGTAAAGCTAAGCTTGTTAAGGGTGATATTAAAAAAATCAAGCATCATGATTACGCTCTTACTGCAGAGGAGATAGATAATCAAGAGTTCTTAATGTGCTGTCATGCACCCAGCTCAAATCTTGAGCTTGAGCTTGATTTGATTGGAGATGTTCGTTTAATTCCTCTTCAAAAAATTCAGACTAAAATTAAAGACATTCGTTTTGTTAACGAAAATATGGCGATTGTTAGTCTAAGAACGCCACGCTCTAAAAATTTACAGTTTATGGCAGGACAAGATGTTGAGTTAAACTTTAAAGGGGTGGTATCTCGCTACCCTATAGCCTCATGCCCGTGTCATGGTATGGAACTTGAGTTTCATATTCGAAATCTTGATATTGATGAATTTTCAAAATTAATTTTTTCTCATAAAATTAAGGATAAAGATAAAGTTGATCTAACAGGCCCTAAGGGTGTATTTGTTCTTAAAGAAACGTCAGACAAACCTATGGTTTTTATCGCATGGGATGGGGGATTTGCACCCATTAGAAGCCTGGTCGAGCACGCTTTTTCATTGGAAATGCCTAATCCTATTTATTTTTACTGGGCTTATCCAAGTGTTGAACCCCACCCTTATTTTGATAACCATGCGCAATCTTGGAATGCTGTGATGGATGATTATTATTATCAGCCGATTGCTTGTGAATTTGATCGAAACAGTCATAATGATTGCCATAAAGTTGCAAAGCAAATTTATGATTCTTTGAATCATGACATTGTAAACCAATCAGAAGTCTATATTTCTGCACCTGCCGAAGTGTTGATTTATCTAGGTGAATTCTTACTCGAAAATGGCTTAAATGACACTCAATTAATTGCTTCACCGATTTAGTTATTTTTAGATAAAAATCTCACTTTTTTATTGGTTTATTTGCCGCTATTTTTTTTTACTCTTTCCCCGTCAGGCTTTGCGCTTTTTATTATAAAAAAGTAATATTATTACATCATAAATTGATAATATTTTTAAGCCAAAAGCTCTAAAAATTATTTTAATTTTTTTTATTCTCTCAATCCCTTTTGTACCAATGTTTTTGGTAAATTTAGCTATCTTTTGATATTTTTACCACTTGCAAAAATCATCCAAATACACTATATTTAGTTGTAGTTATCTTTTATGAACACTATATGTAGTGTTTCTAACTCAGGGGAGTAAATGAATCAAAGTATCAAAGTCACCAAACGAGATGGTCAGCAAGAGTTGATCGATATGGAGAAAATCCATCGTGTTGTACATTGGGCTTCGCAAGACCTAAAAGGGGTTAGTGTTAGCCAGGTTGAAATCAATGCACAATTAGCATTTTTTAATGGAATTAAGACTGAAGATATTCATGAAACGATTATTAAATCAGCTGCTGATTTAATTTCAAAAGAGGTGCCTGATTATCAATATTTAGCTGCTAGATTGGCTATTTTTCATTTGCGCAAAAAAGCCTTTAAATCTTTCACACCCCCCGCCCTTTTTGAGCATGTGAAAAAATTTACTGATTTAGGTATTTACGATAAAGATATCCTAGATAAATACACCCAGTCTGAAATTGAAGAGTTGGATGAATATATTGATCATTGGCGTGATATGAAATTTTCATATGCTGCTGTTAAGCAACTTGAGGGTAAGTATTTAGTACAAAATCGTGTGACTGGTGATATTTATGAATCACCGCAGCAGTTGTACATGTTAGTAGGTATGTGTCTGTTTCAAGAATATGAAAAAGAAGATCGCATGTCAATTGTTAAACGCTTTTATGACGGTGTATCTAATTTTAAAATTTCACTACCTACGCCTATTATGGCGGGTGTACGTACTCCGACACGCCAATTCTCATCGTGTGTTTTAATCGAAGCAGATGATGATCTTGATTCAATCAGTGCAGCAGCAGGTGCTATTGTTAAATACGTTTCTCAGAGAGCTGGTATTGGTATTAATGCCGGTAGGATTAGAGCGATTGGTAGCCCCATTCGTAATGGTGAAGCGACACATACAGGCTGTATTCCTTTTTACAAGCATTTTCATACAGCAGTTAAATCTTGTTCTCAAGGCGGTGTTCGTGGCGGTGCAGCAACCCTTTTCTATCCTTTATGGCATCTTGAAGTTGAAAGTTTATTGGTATTGAAAAATAACACAGGTACGGATGAAAATAGAATTCGTCATCTTGATTATGGTGTTCAATTTAATGGATTGATGTACCAACGTTTTCTAGCTGATGGTGATATCACTTTGTTCTCTCCACATGATGTACCCGGTTTGTATGATTCTTTTTTTGAAGATCAAGATAAGTTTCAGCAACTATATGAAAAATATGAGCAGGACAGCTCAATCCGTAAGGAGACGATTAAAGCCAGAGATTTGTTCGCTAAATTTATGCAAGAACGTGCTAACACTGGACGTATTTATCTGCAAAATGTTGATCATTGTAATACTCATGGTGCCTTTAACCCTAAAGTAGCACCAGTGCGCCAGTCAAACCTTTGTATGGAGATTACTCTGCCGACTAAGCCATTACATTCAGTTCAAGATGAAAATGGTGAGGTGGCCTTGTGTACATTATCAGCCGTCAATCTAGGCGCATTAGACTCTATTGATGAATTAGAGGATATTACAGATATTATTGTACGTGCGCTAGATTCGTTGCTAGATTATCAAGATTACCCTCTTAAAGCGGCAGAAATTGCAAGTATGAATCGTCGTACTTTGGGCATCGGTGTTACCAACCTAGCCTATTATTTAGCAAAAAATGACGTTAAATACTCTGATGGCTCTGGCAATGAATTGGTTCATAGTACCTTTGAAGCACTGCAGTATTACGCTCTTAAAGCCTCTAATATTCTGGCAGCTGAAAAAGGTGCTTGTCCTTTATTTAATGAGACGCATTATGCACAAGGTATTATGCCAATTGATACTTACAAGAAAAATGTTGATGATTTTTGCGGTTTCGAGCTTAAGCTAGACTGGGACAAGTTACGTAGCGATATCATGACCACTGGTTTAAGAAACTCAACATTGACTGCATTAATGCCTTGTGAGAGTTCTTCTCAAATTTCTAACTCCACTAACGGTATTGAGCCGCCACGAGGCTTTGTGTCTATCAAGCAGTCTAAAGACGGTATCTTAAAACAGATTGTGCCGGATTATGAAGCACTTAAAGATAAATACGAATTGCTTTGGGATATCAAGGACAACGAAGGTTATTTACAGCTTTGTGCTATTATGCAAAAATTTGTTGATCAGTCTATTAGTGCAAACACACATTATGACCCTTCTCAATTTAAAAACAATCGAGTGCCGATGAAGCTATTCTTAATGGATCTTTTAAAAGCATATAAGTACGGTGTTAAGACGCTTTATTATCATACGACACGTGATGGTGGTGGCGATGACATGCTTGAAACTCAAGACGACAATGCTTGCGCTGATGGCGTTTGTAAACTTTAGGAATTAATTATGTCATACTCGATTTTTAATAAAAAAATTACGGATACACTAACTCAGCCTATGTTTTTTGGCGATACGGTTAATGTTGCACGCTTTGATAAGCAAAAATTTGAAATGTTTGAAAAACTGACTGAAAAGCAGTTGTCATTTTTTTGGCGTCCAGAAGAGATCGATGTCTCCAAAGATAAAATGGATTTTGCTAAGTTATTGCCCAATGAAAAACATATCTTCCTTTCCAATCTTCAGTATCAAATTCTTCTAGATTCAGTACAGGGTCGCAGTCCTAATATTGCATTTTTGCCTATTGTATCTCTGCCAGAGTTGGAAAACTGGATTGAAACTTGGAGTTTCTCTGAGACTATCCACTCGCGCTCATACACCCATATCATTCGCGCTATTGTCAATGAGCCAGGTGCTGTGTTTGATGATATCATGAAAACAGAGCAAATTATTGAACGCGCTGAAAGTGTTTCCAAACATTATGATGAATTGATCAAATGTTCACAAGCTTATTTGTTGCATGGAGAGGGAACTCATGATCTAAATGGTGAGAAAGTAGCCATTGATTTAAAATGCCTAAAGCGCAAGCTGTATTTGACTATTATGTCTGTTAATATTTTAGAAGCAGTACGTTTTTATGTGTCGTTTGCTTGTTCTTTCGCCTTTGCAGAGCGCAAGGTAATGGAGGGTAATGCTAAAATTATTAAGATGATTGCACGTGATGAGGCACTACATTTGGCTGGCACTCAGCATATCATTAATATTATTCGCGAAGGTAAAGATGATCCTGAAATGACTGTTATTGCAGCAGAATGCGAGAAAGAAGTTATTCAAATGTTTAAAGAAGCTTGTGATCAAGAGAAAAATTGGGCTGAATATTTATTTAGAGATGGCTCAATGATTGGTTTAAATGCTGAAATTTTAAAGCAATATTTAGAATATATTACCAATATACGTATGAAAGCTATTGGCCTTAAACCTTTATTTGAAGATCGTAGCAACCCACTACCTTGGATCAATCATTGGCTTGATTCTGACAATGTTCAAGTTGCTCCTCAAGAGACAGAAATCACTTCTTATTTGGTGAGTGCTATTGATAATACACTCGATGAAGATGATACAGATTTTGGTGATTTCAAGCTCTAACTAGCCAATATGTTTAGAATCGATGTTGAGAACATCAACGGCAAAACCGAATCACTTTATGTCTATGGTGAGCGCTCGATTCTAACGGAGCTTGAAGCGCACAATGTAGTAATTAACCACTCTTGTCGCCAAGGACATTGTGGCTCTTGTGTGCTATTACTGCTAAAAGGGGATGTTAGGCATCAAGATTGTTTGGTGCCTTTATCTAAAGGTGAAATTTTAGCGTGCCAAGCAAAGCCTATTACTGATATTAAGATTGGCTCAAGAAATTGACAAGCCACGCAAATAATCAAGAATCTCTGTGCTACTGCCTTTAAATACAACACGGTCTAATTTCTTTTGAATTTGATAGTTATACATAGGGTCGTAATAATCAACCAAAAGTGACTCAACAATAGGCAAAAATTCATCAAAATTTTTACTACTCTGATAGCTTGTTAACGCAGACTCTACTTGTAATTTCATCACTTTATATCGCTCAAGACCTAGTCTTTTTTGAATTTTTTCAAGACTTGTTAGCCAATATTTAGCAAAATTATCAAAACCATTAGCTTGATCTTGGGTCAGAAAGTTTTGATACATATTAATCACATAAGCGTCCATACTAACTTGAATACGTTCATCTATCGTTGCATCAAGTAATATTAAATCTGCTTGAGAGGTTTTATTTTTTACGCAATCAGGAATGTGTACAGTTCCTACATTGGCACCTTCATCTTCAAACACCAAGTGTGGACAATCTTGCTGCTTAATGAGCTTAATTGCAAGCTCATTTTCAAAAGCAATTTGAGTCGGTTGAGCTGTGGTTGTATTGCCGAATGCAGATCCTCTATGATTAGCTAAACCCTCTAAATCGATCATTTGTTGAATATGATCAAGCAATAAGGTTTTTCCACAGCCTGTTTGTCCACCAATAATAATCGGTGTTACCTGGTCCATGATTCGATCAGTTTCGTCAATTAAGTATCGACGTAGCGCCTTGTAGCCACCTTTTAGCCGTGGATAATTAATACCTGATTCTTCGTAAATCCATTGTTGAGTAATTTGACTACGCAAGCCACCACGAAAGCAATATAGCGCACCATTAGGATTTTTCTGTATAAACTCTAACCAAGCTGTAACTTTAGCCTGTTTATCTTCACCCTGAACCAATTTATGTCCAAGCTCAATGGCTTTTTCTTGGCCCTTATTTTTATAACAAGTGCCAACAAGTTCTCGCTCTTGATCACTCATGAGTGGCAAGCTTTGCGTATGTGGAAAGGCGCCTTGTGTAAATTCAATGGGTGCACGAGTATCAAACATGGGGGTGTTGTTGACTACTAGAGAATGAAAATCTTCAATCTGAGTTAGAGAATTAGGCATTAATTTTTACAGTCGTTTGGTTGTGTGCAATAATCTCACCAATAGCTTTAAGCTTAAACCCGGCTGCATTCATGGTATTTTGAAATTCAGCCTGCGCTTCGTCATTAACCATTACAAGCAAGCCACCACTGGTTTGTGGGTCACAAATAATTGATTGAACTTGGGTACTCATTTGACTTAAATGATGTCCGTAGCTGTCAAAGTTTCGCTGAGCGCCTCCGGGAGAGCAGCCATTGGCTAGGTAGTGTTGAATATTCGGTAAAGTTGGTACTTTTTGGTAATCGATAATAGCAGACACCTTAGAGCCTTGACAGACTTCAACCAAATGGCCACCTAGGCCAAACCCCGTTACATCAGTAATCGCATTGATGCCGCTAATTTTGGATAGTTTGGCGCCGATATTGTTCAGTTCACACATGGTGTCAATGGCTCTAGATTCATCTTCCTTGGTAATTTTCTTTTGTTTTTGCGCCGTGGTTAAAATACCAATACCCAAAGGCTTGGTTAAATAGATTTTGTCACCCACTTGCGCTTTTGAGTTTTCTTTAAGATGTTTGATGGCAACCCTGCCGGTAACGGCTAAGCCAAAAATAGGTTCTGGTGCGTCAATACTGTGTCCGCCTGCTAAAGAGATACCTGCGTCAGCGCAAACACTACGTCCGCCTTCGATTACTTGACGACCTATTTCAGGCGCAAGCTTGTCGATGGGCCAGCCAAAAATAGCAATAGCCATTAAAGGGGTTCCACCCATCGCGTAAATATCACTAATAGCATTGGTTGCAGCGATTCTTCCAAAGGTAAATGGGTCGTCCACAATTGGCATAAAAAAGTCGGTGGTACTAATGATTCCCTCTCCATTGCCTAAATCATAAACAGCTGCATCATCACGAGAAGCGTTACCAACTAGAAGCTTTGGATCATTAAACTCAGTTAACGATGATTCTAAAATTACGTCCAAAACCTTTGGCGATATTTTGCAACCACAACCCTGTCCGTGGCTGTATTCAGTGAGTTTTACGTTCAAATTTGATGGCATTGATAATGTCCTTTTTTCTAATTTTGTGCTGGGAATTTTTATAAATATTAGCCTCTAGCATCTGTAATACAGACTCTAGTTCGGCCATATTGAGTGGTAAAAGTAAATCAAATAATGCTTTATCACCTCTGGCTAACTTAATTTGATTGATTAAATTCCTATCCTTATTGGGTGTTTTATTTTTAAATAAAATAACCAGGGTAGCAACCAAGGCGCCTATGAAAATACCCAATAATAAATAGTAGTATTTTAAATTGTTAGTTGAGGTGTTTCTACTAATATGTAACAACTTTTGATCGACTTTCTGGTTTGCTATTAGTACTGGCTTCTGAGTGTTAATTTGAACACTAATAGGCTTGGTGATAATACGTTTTTTATCTTGGAGTGTTTTATCGAAATAGTCTAGTGTGAAGCTGGGTATGACAAAATCTTGTTCTGCTACAAGGGCAAATTTTTGTTGCCACTGATTGTGACTAAACTCCGGCTCATCAGTATAAATAGTGACATTTTCAATATCAAGATCAAATTTTTCAATGTCTTCAAAATTACCCTTGCCATGAATACTTACAACTAGATTCGCCGCATCTCCTGGCTCAACCTGAGTTTTTTCAATTGTTGCTTCAATATTAAGAATACCAAAAATCCTTAAAGAATCTGGCAAAGGGTTAACTTTAATTGTCAGTGAATTTGAATAGATTTTTTTGATTTGTTGCGTCTGTCCTGCGGCAGAAAAATTGCTAAATATATTACTATTTTGATGGCCAATACTAGCCACTACACCTGGAATAGTAAAAGTACCGAAGTCATTTGCGCTTAGCTTGTAACTCAGTGTATGAATATTGTAGTCTTGATCAGCGCTGCGAACGGTTTTGTTATTTTTAATAAACAACAAATCTTTTATTTCTGGAATGGCGATACTAACTTGATTATCTTTTGATAATTCTTTTTTCACTTTAAAGACAACCTTTAAAGTAATCTCATCGCCCAAAAAAAAAGATTTCTTGTCAATTTCAATTTGCAAGATATGGTCATCCCCTGCTTTTGCCTGAGTGAGCTTTCTAAGGGTTATTTCAATTGGCTGGGTGCTTTGCTTGCCTGTATCTGTTATAAGTGTATATGAGGGAATGGTTAGACTTTTAGAGGGTTTAAAGACATATGATTGACTGCTTTTCTTGGACTGCTGACTATTAATAACACTTATTTTTTGAGAGTTACTGGTATATAAGACACGATTTTTGGCAATACTCTCAATTGAAGGGAAGCTAACTTGATTTTCATCTGAGCTTAAGGTTAATGTAATTTGATCACCTGGATAAAACCAAGATTGATTAACGCCAGCTGTTGTTAGTGCAAAAATGGGCGCACTCATTAAAAATAGTAAATTACCAAGGATTTTGTTCATTGTCATCGTATTGTTTATTGAGAGGAATCATCAACGTTCTGAGTTTTTTATTGAGAGATTTTTCCCAGCGCTGCTGTTTGATTGTATTAAGTTTTTCTCTTTGCTGTTGTTTGTTTTTGGATTTCTCTTTAGATTTATTTTGTTGAGACTTTTTTTTCTGTTGTTTATGTTTTTTATTGTTATCTTCTTGGTTTTTTATTCGTCGTCTTTTTTGCTTTTTTATTAATTCCAGATTAAATAGGGCATCCTTATCTTGGTTTAATTTTAAGGCAGACTCATAACTGTCAATCGCTTCATTAATTTTCCCAGATTTAGCATAGGCATTGCCAGAATTATACAAACGCTCAAAGGCTAAACTATCTTGCTTAACATTTTGGTATTTTTTGAGTGACTGCTTGTAAAGCCCTTGTTTGTATAAACTATTTGCCTGGTTTAAGCGTGCAGCGTCATTATCCATGGTACTAAATTTTTCACCAGCAATTTTGTACTCTTGATTTTCATAAGCTTGGTTTGCCTGGTAAATGCTAAAAAAATCAAACAATCCTGCTTGTGCATTTAGCGATAAAATTAGTAATAGTGTTAATCTCATGGTTTCCTACTGGGCAGTGAGAAGAAGCCAAGAAACAATAGTGCTAATGCCAATGCTAATGGGTAGTAAAACAATTGTTGCTTTTGAATGATGCGAGTACTTCTGCGACTTGAGGGCTTTTTAAAGCCATTAACAAACATTGATAAATCGTTAGTATTTAAGGAATATTTTAAGTAACCACCTTGGGTTTTCTCAGCCAAATTCCTAATGTTAGGATTTTCTCTAACAATGACAAGATTGCCATATGCATCTTCTAAAGCACCCTCTTTAGTTTGAATACTACTACCACGTTCACTGGCAATGTCAAATACAAAGATTTGGATGTCATGTTTATTTGCATAATCAATCTCCTCATCAAAGTTGATCCTTTCACCGCCATCGGTTAATAATAATAATTGCTTGTTGGTGGCGTTGCCAAATAAATCATTGGCTGATTGTAATATATTAGATATATTGGTCCCTGTTAGGCTAATGTTATCTAAATACAGATTTTTTATTAAGAATTTAAGACTGTTAAAGTCATCTGTTAAAGGTGAAATTAAAAAGGCTTGATTGGCAAAGCCTAAAATAGCAATACGTGTATTTTTAATTCCATCAAGATTGTTTAGTAATTTGTTTTTTGCAAATTCGAATCGATTGGGATAAATATCATTAGCCAACATGGATTTTGACATATCAACTGCCACCACTAAATCACTAAAACTCTTATTAACCTTGATCTCACCCTCGGTAAGTGTTGGCTGGCTCAGTGCTATTAAAATTAAAGACATACTGAGTAGTAACAATCTTAGGCGCACTTTAGTTGATATTTTATGATTATTTAAGCTGATCTTTTTTAAGACTTCAGCTGAAAATAAACTATCAATATGGCTATTTTTACTATGGATGAAAAGCCATAGTAAAGCTACTGGAATCATTAAATAAAGCGGTATTACTTGTTCAAAATCCATGTATTTTTCCGCCAAAAATAAATTAATAAAAGTACTAATGCAAAGGTAAGAGGATAGTGAAAATAATAGGTTTTTTTATCGTATTGATTGATATTTATGTCGCTTTTTTCTAGTTGATTAATTTGTTTATAAATATTTTGAATACTTTCGTAGCTGTTTGCTGAAAAGAATTGAGCGCCAGTACTACTAGCAATATAGTTTAAAACTTCTGCGTTATAGTCTCTTTTGTCGCCAACTGCCACCGTATAGACTTTAATCTTATTATCTTGCGCACGCTTGATAGCGACATCAAGTGGCACACTGTCTGTATTGTTTTTGCCATCAGTTAGTAAGATAGCGATTCTCTCTTTGGATTTAGCATTATTAAACAACTTTGAGCTTAAAAATAACGCCTCATAAAGTGCGGTTTTACGTCTACCAGCAACACCAATTTCAATATTATCCAACATTTTAATCACACTTTTTTTGTCGTAAGTCAGTGGTACGACCGTATAGGCAAAATCTGCAAAAACACTAAGCGCTAGTTTATCCGTAGTACGCTTTGAGATAAAGTCAACCATGATCTCTTTGACAATCCTAAACTTATCAAGACGCGCCATCGATCCAGAAGCATCTAAGATTAAGGATATTTCATGGCCTTTGGTGTTGTCTAGTATGATTTGCTCAGTTTTGATTGGGCTTGCGAGTCCAATCACTAGTGCGCTAAGAATTAAAACCCTAAGAGTATTCATTAGTATTTGTCTAGATCTGGTTAAACTGGTTAATAATTGAGTATGTGGAAAATAAATGGCACGTTTCTTTTCTTGGCAAAACACGGTGCAGGCCATTATCAAAACTAATACTAATAAGAGATAAGGATACTCAAAGCTAAACATGAATAAAGCGCCTGATTGTTTGTATCAAAATAGGGTCTAAATCATCTACATGCTTCTTATATTTATATTTTTCCAAATCAATATTGATTTTTTTAAATTGAGCCATGTTGCCCTCATTGCATAATAACTGCGCATATTTTTTAAAATCATAAGCGACGGTTTTGCTATTAGAAAAATCTAGCTTTTGTAGTTTTTTCAAGGCCATCTTTTTGTCATCATTGCGTCGTATTTTAATTGCCTTCCAAGATAAAAAAGTCAGGACTGATATCAAAATAACAAGCACTATCAGAAAATAGATTAGGGAGTCATCAGCAATGGTTACAATCGGCTTAATGTCTTTTAACTTACTCATTAACGTAGGATTTTAAAAAG
>Ga0308009_10000206_pt1 | contig 50199 bp, 47 predicted proteins | sample Neamet127_FD_203134 | JGI IMG/M metagenome (GOLD analysis project Ga0308009, IMG submission 203134) | Marine microbial communities from water near the shore, Antarctic Ocean - #127 | ecosystem: Environmental > Aquatic > Marine > Unclassified | place: Southern Ocean | collected 2014-07-24 | reverse complement strand
GCGGTCGGGCACCAGCAGGCCCAGCCCACCGAGTCTGGAGGCCAGCGGCGAATACACCAGCCACACCACACCGGCGTCTTTCATCTTCTGCTGCCAGGCGGGCGGCAAGGGGTCGGAGCCGATGCCGTCCACCAGCACCTCGACGCGCACCCCGCGCCGCGCCGCGCGCACCAGCGCCTCGGCCACATCCTCGCCAGCCCGATGCACATCAAAAATATAGGTCTCCAGCTGGACCCAGGCGCTGGCGCCGTCAATCGCCTTGATCAGGGCCGGAAAATACTCGTGCCCGCTTTCCAGCAGTTGCAGGGTTTCAGACCGGTGCAGGGTGTTCACGCGGGCGCCTCAAGCGATAAAGCGGGGCAGCATCAATACCGCCTCGGCATTGGATGCTGAAAAGCACTGGTCGGCCGCTTCCAGCCAGGGCAGCCACTGCCAGGCCGTGTGTTCGCTCGGACTCAGGGCAATGGCGCTGGCCTGCGGCACACACAGGCTGAAGACATGTTCGGTGTTGCGCGTGACGCCGGGCGCATAACGTGCGCGCCAGGTCGGGTAAATGTCATAGACATTGGAAATACCCCAGTCACGAAAATCCGCCGCTGGGGCGGCCAGTCCGGTTTCCTCGAAAACCTCCCGAACGGCGGTGTGTACCAGCGCCTCGTCCGGCGTGTCCCGCGAACCGGTCACGCTCTGCCAGAAGCCGGGATGGTCGGCGCGCTCCAGCAGCAGCACCTCTTGCTGCGGCGTGTGGATCACCACAAGGACGGACTGGGGGATCTTGAATCGTTGAGGTGTGTCAAAAGCCACTGATCACCGCATCCATAGACGCGCTGATCTCGCTGGCGCGATGTTTCAATGAAGCAACCGGTTTTTTGAGCAACCGCGCCGGAACGGGCGCCGCCATATGGGCCAACACCAGCAGAGGCTCTGCGTCAATCTCCACGGGAGGACAAAGGCTGAGCGGTAGCTTGACGTCACCCACGCCAACGCGCGACAAAGGCATGACCAAACGAGTGGCGAGTTGATTGATCAGGTCGCTTTGGACATCGAGCACATAAGGCACAAACTCGCGTGACGCCAATTGCGGATTGACGTAAACATCGAACTGGGCCAATTCAGGCGCGCTCCATCCAGGGCACCAACCCGTCGCACCAGAGCCCATGTTTGGCAACATGCTCGTTTTGCAGCGCGATCCAGTCTTTGTAGGTGTCGTTGAATTCTTTTTGCCGACTGACCATGGACTTTCTTTCGCCTGCGGCCTTCAGCGCCTCGAACTGCTCCACCGAAACGATCACGGAATCGACCCGGCCATCTTTTTCAACAAACACGGGCTCGGTCTTGGCCTGGGCGCAGACGTAGCCGAAGCGGTTTTTGGCTTCGGTGGCGGTAACTTGCATGGTGCGGCTTTCAGAAGAATGGTTAGCTATTTTAGCCATTATTCGTCTGAGAAGAAGTCTGAGTCAATCCGTTTGAGATGATAGGTTGCAGCCACCGACACGCCCAGATCATGCTCAATCATCAATTCAGCAAGACGCGGTCCATCAATCAAGACGATCTTGTAGGAGCGACTGTTACGCGCAGCCTGCAAGGCGGCCGGGGTAAATGTGCTCGTGGTGATGAAGACGCCCTTTTGCGCGCCTTTTGCATCCAGCGCCCCTTTGAAGTCGCGAATCGGCCCCTCTCCCACGCTCCCCTCCCAGCGTTTCGCTTGAAGGTAGATCGCGTCCAGTCCCAGGCGGTCTTCGTTGATGATGCCGTCGATACCTCCGTCCCCGGACTTGCCTACCGCTTGACCTGCTTCTTGACGACTGCCCCCATAGCCCATTTTCAGTAGCAGTTGAACGACCAGACGTTCAAAAAAATCGGGGTCGCATTGCTTGATCGCATCAATAAGCTCTGCCGCCAACGCCTCTCGGGTTTGCCCGAGGATGACACTCAACCGCTCTTCTGGCGAGGCCAAGTCTTCATCTGGCTCCGCTGGCTCTGTGACATCGCCTCTGGAATCCTGCGTCAGTGGTTGAAGGCTTGCGGCTTTCCAGACACGATATCGATGATCGATTTCCTGCAAGTAAGCACGCGGGTCAAAAGGCTCCTTGATGGATGCTCGCCCTTCCTCGGTGATTGTCCAGACGGATTTTTCCTTCCGCACATAACCCGCCTTCACAAGGCCCACCGAAGAAAACGCAAAAATCGAACGCCAGCGGACATTGCCCGATGTTTCGTATCTTTCTCTCGCCCACTCATCGAAAGGGATGCGACGCTCAATCTCGGCCATCAATTCGCCATGGCGGACCTGCCCTTCCGAGGCTTCCGACAGCGCCGTTAACGCGGCAAGGTGCATGTCGGTGATTAACTTGTCAGAACGGGAGAGAGGACGTGACATTCAAAGGCTCCCACAAAAAAAGGCGCTGAAACCAGCGCCTTTTGATTCTGCCTCAAGTCCTGACTCAGGCCGGCTGCGGCGTCCGCAGACGGATGTGCAATTCCTTCAACTGCTTCTCATCAACCGGGCTGGGCGCGTGGGTCAGCAGGCACTGTGCGCGCTGGGTCTTGGGGAAGGCGATCACGTCGCGAATCGATTCGGCGCCGGTCATCATGGTCACGATGCGGTCCAGGCCAAAGGCCAGGCCACCGTGCGGTGGCGCGCCGTATTGCAGCGCATCGAGCAAGAAACCGAATTTCTCTTGCGCTTCCTCAGGACCAATTTTCAGTGCGTTGAAAACCTTGCTCTGCACATCGGCCTGATGAATACGGACCGAACCGCCACCGAGTTCCCAGCCGTTGAGCACCATGTCGTAAGCCTTGGAGATGCATTTGCCGGGGTCGGTGTCCATCCAGTCTTCATGGCCGTCCTTGGGCGCGGTGAACGGGTGGTGCACCGCGCTCCAGCGCTGGCCGCCTTCGTCGTATTCGAACATCGGGAAGTCCACCACCCACAGCGGCTTCCAGCCGGCGGTGAAAAGGCCAATCTTTTTGCCCAGGGGGCTGAGCCCGACCTTCAGGCGCAGGGCGCCCATGCTGTCGTTGACAATTTTGGCCTTGTCGGCGCCGAAGAAGATGATGTCCCCGTTCTGCGCGCCAGTGCGCTTGAGGATCTCGGCAATCGCTGCATCATGGATGTTCTTGACGATGGGGCTTTGCAGGCCCTCGCGGCCCTTGCTCACATCATTGACCTTGATCCAGGCCAGGCCCTTGGCGCCGTAGATCTTGACGAACTCGGTGTAACCGTCGATCTCGCCGCGGCTCATCTCGGAGCCGCCCGGCACACGCAGCGCGACCACCCGGCCGCCGGGGGTGGTGGCCGGCGCGCTGAAAACCTTGAAGTCCACATCGCCCATCACGTCGGTCAGCTCGGTGAACTCGAGCTTGACGCGCAGGTCGGGCTTGTCGGAGCCGAAGCGGTGCATGGCGTCGGCATAGGTCATGACCGGGAACTCGCCGAGGTCGGTGGCCAGCACGGTCTTGAAAATGTTGCTGATCATGCCCTGGAACATGTCGCGGATATCCTGCTCGCCCATGAAGGACGTTTCAATATCGATCTGCGTGAATTCGGGCTGGCGGTCGGCGCGCAGGTCCTCATCGCGGAAACACTTGGTGATCTGGTAGTAACGGTCAAAGCCGGCCACCATCAGCAGCTGCTTGAACAACTGCGGACTTTGCGGCAGCGCAAAAAACTGGCCTTCGTTGACGCGGCTGGGCACCAGGTAGTCGCGCGCGCCTTCGGGCGTGCTTTTGGTCAGCATCGGCGTTTCAATGTCGATGAAGCCGTTGGCGTCGAGAAACTTGCGGGTCTCCATCGCCACGCGGTAACGCAGCATCAGGTTGTTTTGCATGTAAGGGCGGCGCAGGTCCAGCACGCGGTGTGTCAGGCGCGTGGTCTCCGACAGGTTGTCGTCGTCGAGCTGGAACGGCGGCGTGACACTTGGGTTGAGCACGATCAGCTCATGGCACAAAACCTCGATCTTGCCGCTTTTCAGCGCCTCGTTGACGGTGCCTTCGGGACGCGCCCGCACCAGGCCCTTGATCTGCACACAGAACTCGTTGCGCACGCCTTCGGCGGTGGTGAACGTGTCGGCACGGTCCGGGTCGCAGACCACCTGCACATAACCCTCGCGGTCGCGCAGGTCGATAAAAATCACGCCGCCGTGGTCACGCCGGCGATTGACCCAGCCGCACAGGCTGACGGTTTGGCCCAGCAGGGCTTCGGTCACCAGACCGCAATAGTGGGAACGCATTTGGGAAGTCATAAATAGTCGCTTGTGCTTGTGGCGCTTGCACGCCCTGGAAAAAATTATTTGGGCTTGTAGCTGGCGGCACTGCCGGGCACCACCACGCCCATGGAGATCACATAGGTCAGGGCTTCATCGACACTCATCTTGAGTTCGATGCAGTCGGTCCTTTTGAGCATGACGAAATAACCGCCGGTGGGGTTGGGCGTGGTCGGCACATAAACGCTCACGTAGTCGCCATTCAGGTGATTGGCCACGTCGCCGCCGGGCACGCCGGTCTGGAAGGCAATCGTCCACACGCCTTCACGCGGCCACTGCACCAGCAGCGCCTTGCGGAAGGCATTGCCGTTTTCGGAAAACAGCGTGTCAGAGACCTGCTTGACGCTGGAATAAATCGACCGGACGATGGGGATGCGGCTGAGCAGGGCATCCCACCAGCTCACCAGCCTTTTGCCCATGAAATTGCTGGCGATGGCGCCTATCGACAACACGATGGCCAGCGCCAGCAACACACCAAAGCCGGGAATGTGAACCCCGAGCAATTTGTCGGGATGCCAGTCGCCAGGAAGAATCTGCAAGGTCTGGTCCAGCGTCCCAATGATCCAGTTCAGCAGCCAGACGGTCACTGCCAGCGGAACCAGCACCAACATCCCGGCCAGCAGCCAACGGCGCAACGCGGCCATCAATCGGCCTTGGGGGTAGAGCCAACCGGCGACGGCGCCGAGGCGGCTGGCGCTGGCGCAGCAGCAGGCGTTTTGGCTGCCGACTCAGCAGGTTTGGCGTCGCCGCTGCTTGCCGCTGGTGCGTCCGCACCGCCACTGACAGGCGCAGCAGCGGCAGCGCCGCCACCGCCGCGAAAATCAGTCACATACCAACCGGAACCCTTGAGTTGAAAACCGGCTGCGGTCAGCTGCTTTTTGAACGCAGGTGCGCCGCACTGGGGGCAGTCCGTCAGCGGCGCATCGGACATTTTTTGCAAAACGTCCTTGTGATGCCCGCAGGCATCGCATTTGTAGGCGTAAATGGGCATGGTTCTGGAAGGTTTTGTCGGGGCTTGTCGTGGCTATTGCCCTGCGGGAAGCGCAGGATGCAAAACCTTCAATTATAGGCGCGGGGATATGCCCCGCGCAGCTCAGGCTTCGGTGCTCAGCCGATGGTGCTTGCCTCGGCTGTTTTCAATGGTTTGCGGCGTCAAAGAGCCGACCAGCATGCCCAGGGTGGCCGCCAGCACACCCGCCAACTGGGCCGGAAACTGCTCGCCCAGCGTGCTGAAGGTGAACAGCAGCCAGGTGCCAATGCCGCACACCACCGAGAAAACAGCGCCTTGGGTACTGGCTTTTTTCCAGTACAGGCCAAAAACCAGCGGTACAAAGGCCCCCACCAGCGGCACCTGATAAGCACCCGACACCATCTCGTAAATCGAGGTGCCCTGCATGAAAATGGCGTACGCCAGGACCAGGCTACTGAACACCAGCACACTGGTGCGCATCAGTTTGAGCTCATGTTTGTCGCTCATGCGCGGCTTGAACTGGCGCCAGATGTTTTCGACAAAAGTCACACTGGGCGCCAGCAGGGTCGCCGACGCGGTGGACTTGATGGCCGACAGCAGGGCACCAAAAAACAGCACCTGCATGATGAAGGGCATTTTTTCAAGCACCAGCGTAGGCAGGATCTTTTGCGGGTCTTCCTTGAGCAAAATAGCTGTCTGCTCCGGCATGATGATCAGTGCACTGACCACCAGAAACATGGGCACAAAGGCAAACAGGATGTAGCAAACGCCACCTATCACCGGCCCCTTGGTCGCTGCACCGATGCTGTTGGCCGACATCACGCGCTGAAAAACGTCTTGTTGCGGTATCGAGCCAAACATCATGGTGATGGCGGCGGCAAAGAAAAACACCATGTCGCGCAGATTGGGTTCGGGCCAGAATTTGAACAAGTCCTGGCTGGTTGCCAGCGCAATGACCTTGTCGGCGCCACCCGCCAGATTGCCGGCAAACACGGCCAGCACCGTCAAGCCGACCACCAGCACAATCACCTGGACGAAGTCGGTCACTGCCACCGACCACATGCCGCCAAACAGTGTGTAGGCGAGCACCGAGGCGGTGCCGATAAACATGCCCACGGTCAGGCTGATGGCGCCACCCGACAGGATGTTGAACACCAGCCCGAGCGCCGTCACCTGTGCCGCCACCCAGCCCAGGTAGCTGATCATGATGATGATGGAGCACACCACCTCGATGACGCGGCCATACCGCTCGCGGTAGTAGTCGCTGATGGTCAGCAAAGACATCTTGTAGAGCTTGCCGGCGAAAAACAGGCCCACCAGGATCAGGCAGGTCCCGGCGCCAAAGGGGTCTTCCACCACACCGTTCAGCCCGCTCTGGACAAATTTGGCCGGGATGCCCAGCACGGTTTCCGAGCCAAACCAGGTGGCAAAGGTGGTGGTGACAATCATGATCAGCGGCAGGTTGCGCCCGGCAATCGCGTAGTCGGCGGTGTTTTTGACGCGTCTGGCGGCGTACAGTCCAATGATGATGGTGATCAGGAGATAGACAAAAACCAGGGTTAAAAGCACAGCGGGCCTCCTCAAGAATGCGTGATTATCACCACATTTTTACTGCCCAGACTCCTAGAAAAGGCGAATGCGCAGCACCAGTTGCATGGCAAGCAATCCCAACGCAAAACCCAGGCCACCATAGATCAGGCTTTGCAAGAGCTTGTTGGTGCGTTTTTGCTCCCGCAGCAGCTCCTGAAGCTCCCGGCGGTTGCCGCCGGACTGGTTTTTCAGGTATTGCTGCAACAGGCGCGGCAGGCCGGGCAGCAGCTTGGCATAGGTCGGCGCCTCGGCCTTGAGCTGCTCCAGCAGCTTTTCAGGGCCGACCTGCTCCAGCATCCAGGTTTCCAGAAACGGTTTGGCCGTGCTCCACAGGTCCAGGTCAGGATCGAGTTCGCGGCCCAAGCCTTCGATGTTGAGCAGGGTTTTTTGCAGCAACACCAATTGCGGCTGGATCTCCACATGGAAACGCCGCGAGGTCTGGAACAGCCGCATCAGCACCATGCCCAGCGAGATCTCCCTGAGCGGGCGGTCAAAGTAGGGCTCACAACAGGCGCGAATGGCGGACTCCAGCTCGTCGACGCGGGTCTGGGCGGGCACCCAGCCGGATTCGATGTGCAGTTCGGCCACGCGTTTGTAGTCGCGCCTGAAAAAGGCGCTGAAGTTCTGCGCCAGGTATTCCTTGTCGACCTCGGTCAGTGTGCCGACGATGCCGAAGTCCAGCGAGATGTAGCGCCCGAAGGTGGCGGGCTCCAAACTGACCTGGATGTTGCCGGGGTGCATGTCGGCATGAAAAAACCCGTCGCGAAACACCTGGGTGAAAAAGATGGTGACGCCGTCGCGCGCCAGCTTCTTCATGTCCACGCCGGCATCGCGCAGGCGCTCGACCTGGCTGATGGGAACACCGTTCATGCGCTGCATCACCATCACATCGGGCATGCAGAAATCCCAGACCATCTCGGGAATCAACACCAGGTTCAGGTTTTGCATGTTGCGGCGCAACTGCGCCGCGTTGGCGGCCTCGCGCAGCAGGTCCAGTTCGTCATGCAGGTACTTGTCGAACTCGCCCACCACCTCGCGCGGCTTCAGGCGCTTGCCGTCGGCCGACAGGCCTTCGACCCAACCGGCCATCATGTGCATCAGCGCCAGGTCTTTTTCAATCGCCGGCAGCATGTTGGGGCGCAGCACCTTGACCGCCACCTCACGGCCACCGGGCAAGGTGGCAAAGTGCACCTGGGCAATCGAGGCGCTGGCCACCGGCTGGCGCTCGAAAGTTTCAAAGATGGCGGCTAGAGGGCGGCCGAACGATTTTTCAATGATGGCGATGGCCACGTCCGAGTCAAACGGCGGCACCCGGTCCTGCAGGCGCGCCAGCTCATTGGCAATGTCCAGCGGCAGCAGGTCGCGGCGTGTCGACATGACCTGGCCAAACTTGACAAAAATCGGGCCGAGACTTTCCAGCGCCTCGCGCAGCCGCGCTCCCCGAGGTGACCTCAAGTCACGCCCGACCGAGACGATACGCGTCAGCGTGCGTATCCAGGGTTTGCTGAAACTCGACAGCACCAGCTCGTCGAGCCCAAAGCGCAACACGGTCCAGACGATAAAAACGCCCCGGAACAGTCGGCTCATGAAGCGGCTTTCGGCGGCGCGGGCGCGGGCGGCACCGTCACGGCGCCAAAGGGGGAAGCAGCCGGCGCAGGCGCCTGGGCCAGAAACTGACGCAGACCGGCCAGCGCCTGACGGGCGAAGCCGGCCAGCGTGTGGGCCGGCACGTCGCCGATGATGCGGGACAGGTCTTCTTCCACATCCCAGCGCAAGTTGTCGGCCAGCCAGCCGAGTTCGGCGGCAAGCTGCACATCACCTTCGATCTTGACTGGCGGCGCCTTGCCGGCCATCACCGACTGCATGACGACTGCGGGTGATTCGGCGGCCACGGCCAGCAGCAGGTCAGGTTTGGCGCCCGGCGCGGCACGGTCCAGCAGGCCAGCGGGCGTGATGACGAGGTCCAGCGCAAACACACCCCAGCGCACATGGACCACGCTGCCCTTTTTGCGCAGCAAACGGTTTTGCGCCTCTTTTTCCTGCATCAGCACATGGTTGAGGAACAGCACCAGCTTTTGCTGCCCCTCGTCAACCACCCAGGCAGGTGGTTGAAAACGGGTGGTCAGGGATTGCAGAAAAGAAAAAGGGGACGTGTTATTCATACGTCCCCGATTTTGCAGCAGATTGAAAGAAGCCAGTACAGGCTTCACGGAATTGCAGGTCTTAGTTCAGCCGGGGCCGCGGATCCGGCTTTGCCGGTCCGCAGGCGCAGCGCCCCCTCGGGGGGCAGGGAGTTACGCGAAGCGAACGACCGTGGGGGCTTATTGAAGCGCTTGAACGCCGGCGACAAGCCAGCCGCCGCCGTTGCGCGGCTTGGTCATGTTCCAGACTTCGCGGAACGGGCTGGCACCGGCCGAGGCGTCTTCGCGGATCATGCCGGAGAACTCGACGCTGGCCATGTAGACATCGGTGAGTTCTTCGATGCCCAGTAGCTTGGCGTCCAACATGACCACATCGGTTTTGTTGACACTACCGCCGGTATGGGACTCACGGTCGGCGAGCTGAGCCTTGATCTGCTCCAGCATTTCGTCGGTCATCATGGCACGCAGGCTGTTCACGTCGGAACGATCCCAAGCGTCTTGCAGGGTCACGAAGTTGGTCTTGCAGGCCTTCAGAAAACCTTCGGCGTCGAAGCCGTCGGGCACGCCCCAAGCCTGCGAGCCCGCCAAGCCGGAGCCGATCATGGAACCACCGGCCGCCTTGTTGGCGTCGAAGGCCATGTTGTTGCGCTCCCAGGGCCGGGCCGAGGCATCGTTGCCCACATTTTCCGGGCTGTAGTCGCGCGGCGTGGTGGCGTTGCCCGCGCCCTGCATGGCGAAAGGCGTTGCCCCTTGGCCATTGCCAGCCTTGAGCCTGCGCATCACGAACCCAATCACCACCATCACCACCAGCGCCAACAGGGCAAACATGATGATCTGGCCAAAGGCACCGCCCAGGCCGAGCGAGGAGGCCAGCCAGGCCAGGCCCAAACCAGCGGCCAGACCGCCGAGCATGGCGCCCCAGGGCTTCTTGGGCGCTGCTGCTGCGGCGCCGGTGTTGGCGGGCGCGGCCGGTGGCGCCGCCTGGCGCTGCGTCACGTTGGACGACTGGCGCCCCACGGAGCCGCCACCGCCCATGCGTTTGGCTTCTGCGGCGGGCGAATACGCCAGCAGCATGGTGACGGCCAGAACGGCCGAGAGAATTGCAGACCAGAATTTCATAACGTCTCCTCTAATTAATTGCTTCAACACTTGATTCCAACATGTAATGCCGCCACCCCGCCGGTGAGGTTGTGATAGTCCACATGACCAAAACCACCTTTGTGCATCAGGGCCTTTAGCTCGTCCTGGCCGGGATGCATGCGAATGGACTCCGCCAGGTAGCGGTAACTCGAGTCGTCGTTTGCTACCAGCTTGCCCAGTTGGGGCAGCACATTGAAAGAATACCAGTCGTAGACCTTCGCCAGCGGCTTGGCGATTTTTGAAAATTCCAGCACCAGCAGCTTGCCGCCGGGCTTGAGCACGCGGTTCATCTCGGTCAGCGCCAAGTCCTTGTGGGTCATGTTGCGAAGGCCAAAAGCCACGCTGACCAGATCAAAACTGGCGTCGGCAAACGGCAGCTTCTCGGCGTCGCACACTGTGGTCGGCAAGACCTTGCCAGCGTCCAGCAGGCGGTTGCGGCCTTCGCGCAGCATGGCTTCGTTGATGTCGGTGTGCACCACGCAGCCAGTGCTGCCCACCTTGGGCGCAAAGGCCAGCGCCAGGTCGCCGGTGCCGCCGGCGATGTCGAGCACGCTCTGGCCCGCTTTCACATCGGCCACCATCACGGTGTAAGCCTTCCAGACACGGTGCAGGCCCATGGACATCAGGTCATTCATCACGTCGTATTTGGGCGCGACCGAATCGAACACGCCGCGCACGCGACTGGCCTTGTCTTTTTCGTCGACAGACTGAAATCCGAAATGGGTGCTGCTCATAAGCTAATGCTAGGGGCGAAACCCGCCAATTCAAGCGACAACCCTCTCACCGCGCGGGGCATTGGACGGGATTTATGTCGAAAAACAACACCCGCCCATGTCTGACGGGCGCAGACAGCTATGAAATTGATAGTGGAAGAGGACCGGGCTGCAGCGCGCGTCAATGGCTGCTGCAACCGTGGCCGCCAGCGACGACCATGGGCGCGTCGCGTTGGGCCCCGGCGGCGTCCAGACGCTGCGTGTACTCGGTCCACAAGCGCGCCTGTTCAGAGCCGAGGAAGTACAGGTAATCCCAAGAAAAAATGCCACTTTCATGGCCGTCGGAAAACACCGGCTTGACGGCGTAGTTGCCAATGGGCTCCAACTCCAGCACGCCGACCTCGCGCTTGCCGGTCTGCAGCACCTCTTGACCCGGTCCGTGCCCCTGGACCTCGGCCGACGGCGAATAGACGCGCATCAGTTCAAAGGGGATTTTGAATTCGGAACCATCCGAAAAAGCTATTTCCAGCACGCGGGACTGGCTGTGCACCGTCAATGCTGTGGGGGTGGGGGTATCCGGTGTCAGGCCTGCCATGGGGAGTACTTTCTTGCTGGGGGTCAAACCAACACGCGTTCGATGCCGCCGTTATTGGCGGCAGCCACATAAACCGGCAGCCATTCCTTGCCCAAAATCTGGTTGGCCATTTCGACGACGATGTAGTCGGCCTCCAGCAGGCCGTTGTTCAGATCGTTGCCGTAGCGGCTCAGACCCTGCAAGCAGCTCGGGCAGCTGGTCAGGATCTTGACATTGCCGGCCGCGGCGACCGCGCCGCTGGCGCGCAGTGTGGCCTCGTCCTTGCGCAGTTCTTCTTCCTTGCGAAAGCGGATTTGCGTCGAGATGTCGGGGCGTGTCACGCCCAAAGTGCCGGATTCGCCGCAGCAGCGGTCCGACTTGAGCACCTGATCGCCGAGCAGCGCCTTGACGGTTTTCATCGGCTCCTGCAGCTTCATCGGGCTGTGGCAGGGGTCGTGGTACAGATAACCCTGACCCGGCGCGTCGGTGCGCAAGGTAATGCCTTTTTCCAGCAGGTACTCGTGAATGTCGATGATGCGGCAGCCGGGGAAAATTTTCTCGAACTCATACCCCTGCAGCTGGTCGTAACAGGTGCCGCAGCTCACCACCACGGTCTTGATGTCCAGATAGTTCAGCGTGTTGGCCACGCGGTGGAATAACACCCGGTTGTCGGTGATGATTTTTTCGGCCTTGTCGAACTGGCCGCTGCCGCGCTGCGGGTAGCCGCAACACAGGTAACCCGGTGGCAGCACCGTCTGCACGCCGGCGTGCCAGAGCATGGCCTGGGTTGCGAGGCCCACCTGCGAGAACAGGCGCTCGGAGCCGCAACCGGGGAAATAAAACACCGCCTCGGTCTCCGACGTGGTGGCTTTCGGGTCGCGGATGATGGGGACATAGTCCTTGTCCTCGATGTCCAGCAACGCCCTTGCGGTTTTCTTCGGCAGACCCCCCGGCATCTTCTTGTTGATGAAATGGATCACCTGCTCTTTGACCGGCGCGGCGCCTACCGTGGCCGGCGGCTGGGCCGTCTGCTTGCGCGCCACACGGCGCAGCAGGTCGTTGGCCAGGCGCTGCGCCTTGAAGCCGACGTCCACCATCGCGCCGCGCATGAACTTGATGGTCTGCGGGCTGGTGGCATTGAGGAAAAACATGGCCGCCGCATTGCCGGGCCGGAAGGTTTTCTGGCCCATCTTGCGCAGCAGGTTGCGCATGTTCATGGACACCTCACCGAAGTCGATGTCCACCGGGCAGGGGGAAAGGCATTTGTGGCACACCGTGCAATGGTCGGCCACGTCCTCGAACTCTTCCCAATGCTTGATGCTGATGCCGCGGCGGGTCTGCTCTTCATAGAGAAAAGCCTCGACCAGCAGCGAGGTCGCCAAAATCTTGTTGCGCGGGCTGTACAGCAAGTTGGCGCGCGGCACATGGGTGGCGCAGACCGGTTTGCACTTGCCGCAGCGCAGGCAGTCCTTGACGCTGTCGGCAATCGCGCCGATGTCGGACTGCTGCATGATCAGCGACTCATGGCCCATCAGCCCGAAGCTGGGCGTGTAGGCGTTGGTCAAATCAGCAAACAACGCTTCGTTTATGCCATTTTTATAAGCCTTTTTGGCCTCCAGCCCATATCCAGCGGGCGTGGACAGCTCCTGATTTCGTAGCAACTTTCCCTTGTTGAAGCGGCCTTCCGGGTCCACCCGCAACTTGTAGTCGGCAAAGGGCTGAAGCTCGGCATCGGTCAAAAATTCCAGCTTGGTGATGCCAATGCCGTGTTCGCCGGAAATCACGCCGTCCAGCGAACGTGCCAGCACCATGATGCGGGCCACCGCGTGATGCGCGGTTTGCAGCATCTCGTAGTCATCACTGTTGACCGGCAGGTTGGTGTGCACATTGCCGTCGCCGGCATGCATGTGTAACGCGGCCCAGACCCGGCCCTTGAGCACCTGCTTGTGGATGGCGCTGCACTCGGCCAGGATGGGCGCAAAGGCGGCGCCAGAAAAAATCGATTGCAGCGGCGCGCGCAACTGGGTTTTCCAGCTCGCACGCAGCGCGTGGTCTTGCAACTGCGGGAACAGCGTATCCACATCGCGCAGCCAGCCGGACCAGAGCGTGCGCACATCGGCTATCAAGGTCACGGCCTGGCTGACGCGGTCTTCCAGCAGTTCGGCCGAAGGAATCTCGCCGGCATCGTCGGACTTGCCCAGCGGCAGCTTGCCCTGGAGGAAAAAGGCTTTGAGCGCATCGCACAGCTTGACCTTGTTGGCCAGGCTCAGCTCGATGTTGATGCGTTCAATGCCGTCGGTGTATTCGGCCATGCGCGGCAGCGGGATCACCACGTCCTCATTGATCTTGAAGGCGTTGGTGTGGCGTGAAATCGCGGCGGTGCGCTTGCGGTCCAGCCAGAACTTCTTGCGCGCGTCCGGGCTGATGGCGATGAACCCTTCACCACGGCGCGAGTTGGCGATGCGCACCACTTCGGAAGTCGCACGCGCCACCACGTCGGCATCGTCGCCGGCAATGTCGCCGAACAACACCATCTTGGGCAGGCCGCCATGGGTCTTGGACTTGGTGGCATACCCGACCGCCTTCAGGTAGCGATCATCCAGATGCTCCAAGCCGGCCAGGATGGCCCCACCGCGCGCCTGTTCGGCGAACATGAAGTCCTTGATCTCGACGATGCTGGGCACCGCATCCTTGGCATTGCCGAAAAACTCCAGGCACACGGTGCGGGTGTGCGCCGGCATGCGGTGCACAATCCAGCGCGCGCTGGTGATCAGGCCGTCACAGCCTTCTTTCTGGATGCCGGGCAGGCCGCTCAAGAACTTGTCGGTCACGTCCTTGCCCAGGCCCTCCTTGCGGAAGGTCTTGCCGGCGATGTCCAGGCGCTCGGTGCGCAAAAACGTCTTGCCGTCAGCCTCGAAATATTTCAGCTCAAAACTGGCCATTTCGGCATCGTGGATCTTGCCGAGGTTGTGGTCCAGGCGCGTGACTTCCAGCCACTCGGCCTGCGGCGTCACCATGCGCCAGGACGCCAGGTTGTCCAGCGCCGTGCCCCAGAGCACGGCTTTTTTGCCGCCGGCGTTCATGGCGATGTTGCCGCCTATGCAGGAGGCTTCGGCCGAGGTCGGGTCCACCGCAAACACAAAGCCGCCGCGTTCGGCGGCATCGGCCACGCGCTGGGTCACCACGCCGGCTTCGGTCCAGACGGTGGCCACCGGCTGGGCGATGCCGGGCAGCGTGACCATCTCGACCTCGGTCATGGCCTCGAGTTTTTCGGTGTTGATGACCACCGACTTCCATGTCAGGGGAATGGCGCCGCCGGTGTAACCGGTGCCGCCGCCGCGCGGGATGATGGTCAGGCCCAGTTCGATACAGCCCTTGACCAGGCCGGCCATCTCGGCTTCGGTGTCGGGCGTGAGCACCACAAACGGGTATTCAACACGCCAGTCGGTCGCGTCGGTCACATGCGAGACACGCGACAGGCCGTCAAACTTGATGTTGTCCTTCCGGGTCAGCTTGCCGAGCTTGCGCGCGGTCAGGCGGCGCAGGTCGTACATGTTTTCAAACGAAGTCGCGAACTGCGCCACCGCGCCTTTGGCCGCGTCCAGCAGCTCGACGACGATGGTGTCGCGCTGGCTGTCCTGCTCAGGCGTGCGACGTTTTTCGACCTCGCCGAGCCGGTGCTGCAAGGCCTCGACCAGCATGCGACGGCGCTTCGGGTTGTCCAGCAAATCGTCCTGCAAATAGGGGTTGCGCTGCACCACCCAGATGTCGCCCAGCACCTCGTACAACATGCGGGCCGAGCGGCCGGTGCGGCGCTCGTCGCGCAGCAAGTTCAGCAAGTCCCAGGCGCGTGCGCCCAGCAGGCGGATCACAACCTCTCGGTCGGAAAACGAGGTGTAGTTGTAAGGAATCTCGCGGATGCGGGCTGTGCCGGGCTCGGCTTCACCGGCCAGGGCACTCAATTTTTGAAGGGATTCAGGAGCGTTCATCGTGGGAGACCGGATGCAAAAAAGGCCTGTGGGCCTGTGTCCGGCGCGTTATCCCTATGTTACCGCAGCGCAACATTCGCAGGCGCGCGCCGGAACGCCTGCGTGGAAACCCGCTAGCAAGGAAACTGTCACACCGTTTAAATCGAACTGTCATAAATCATTCGTAAACTCGGCGTTTTATTTGTCCGAACATCCGTTCTATCCAGGAGTAGTCATGAAAAAATGTCTGTCAGCAATCACCCTGGCGGCCTGCGCACTTGTTGCGCCCGTCGCCAGCCACGCCCAGACCGAAATCCAGTGGTGGCATTCGATGGGCGGCGCCCTTGGCGAATGGGTCAATGACCAGGCCAAGGACTTCAACGCCAGCCAGAAAGACTACAAAGTGGTGCCGACCTTCAAGGGCAGCTACGACGAGTCGATGACCGCCGCCATCGCCGCCTTCCGCGCGGGCAACGCACCGCATATTCTGCAGGTTTTTGAGGTGGGCACTGCCACCATGATGGCCAGCAAACAAGCGATCGTGCCAGTCACTGAAGTAATGAAAAAAGCGGGCATCAAGTTCGACCCTGCCGCTTACGTTCCAGCAGTAGCGGGTTACTACACTGCACCCAGTGGCGACATGCTGAGCTTTCCTTTCAACAGCTCGACCACAGTTTTCCACTACAACAAAGACGCGTTCAAAGCCGCTGGCATTGACAACGTGCCCACCACCTGGCCTGAGGTGGCTCTGGCAGCGGCCAAGCTAAAGGCCAATGGCCACAAGTGCCCGTTTACCACCAGCTGGCAGAGCTGGACTCAGCTGGAGAGTTTTTCGGCCTGGCACAACGTTGAATTTGCCAGCAAAAGCAACGGCATGAAAGGCCTGGACACGCGCCTGAGCTTCAACACCCCGCTGCATGTGCGTCACATTGAAAACCTGGGCAACATGGCCAAGCAGGGCCTGTTTGCCTATAAAGGTCGCGGCAACGCTGCAGATGCCACATTTGTGTCTGGCGAATGCGCCATGATGACCGGCTCGTCGGCGCTCTACGGCAACATCAAACGCAACGCCAAATTTGCCGCTGGCACGGGCGCACTGCCCTACTACCCGGACGTCCCAGGCACACCGCAAAACACCGTGATTGGCGGCGCCAGCCTGTGGGCGATGTCGGGCAAGCCCGCTGGTGACTACAAAGGTGTGGGTCAGTTTTATGCGTTCTTGTCGCAGCCCGCCGAAGCCGCCAAAAGCCACCAGCGCACGGGCTATTTGCCTTTAACCAAGGCATCGTTTGAGCTGACCGAAAAGTCTGGCTTCTACAAGCAGAACCCGGGCACCGACGTGTCAGTCACGCAGATGATCCGCAAAACCACCGACAAGTCGCGCGGCATTCGTCTGGGCAACTTTGTGCAGATTCGCGCAATCAACGACGAAGAGCTCGAACAAGTCTGGGCTGGCAAGAAGACAGCCAAGGAAGCGCTGGACACGGCGGTCAAGCGTGGCAATGAGCAACTCGAGCGCTTCCAGAAGGCCAACAAGGGCTAGCGCTGGAATAGCTGAGAGTTAAGCAAATACTGCTTGCAGCCCATTAACCACGGGCGTAAGCAGCTATTGAATACATAGCATCTCAGCATCATTTGGGCATCAAAAAAAACAACAAGTAGAACTGCATTGGAAAAACGAGTCCTGTTTAAATCGGCCTGGTTGCCGTGGGTGCTGGTTGCACCGCAAATGCTGATCGTGCTGGTGTTCTTTTTCTGGCCGGCCAGCCAGGCCGTGTACCAAAGCGTGCTGACCGAGGACGCGTTTGGCACCTCCAGCGAGTTTGTCGGCCTGCTGAACTTTGAGCGGCTGTGGAATGACAATTCCTATCTCGAGTCGTTTAAAATCACCGCCCTTTTTTCAGTTCTGGTGGCTGGGTGCGGGCTGGCGATTGCCCTGCTGCTGGCGGTGATGGCCAACGGCGTGATTCGCGCCGCAGCGACTTACAAGACCCTGTTGATTTGGCCTTATGCGGTGGCGCCCGTTGTCGCGGGCGTGCTGTGGGTGTTCATGTTTTCGTCGCCCATGGGCGTGATCTCATTTGCGCTGCAGTCAGTCGGCGTGGAGTGGAACCATCTGCTCAACTCAAACCACGCCATGACGCTCATCGTCGTGGCGGCGGTCTGGAAACAGATTTCGTACAACTTCCTGTTTTTTCTGGCGGGCTTGCAGTCGATTCCCAAATCGCTGCTTGAGGCCGCAGCCATTGACGGCGCGTCCCCCGCCCGTCGTTTCTGGACCATTGTTTTTCCGCTGCTGTCGCCAACCACCTTTTTCCTGCTGGTGATCAACGTGATTTATGCCTTTTTCGACACCTTTGGCATTGTGGACGCAGCCACGCAGGGCGGGCCCGGCAAGGACACCGCCATCCTGGTTTACAAGGTTTACTTCGACGGCTTCAAGGCCATGGACATCGGCGGCTCTGCAGCTCAATCCGTGGTGTTGATGGTGATTGTGGTGGCCCTGACGGTCCTGCAGTTTCGCTTCATTGAGAAGAAGGTCAACTATTGATGTCTGCTGGTCATGATTGAACGCCGCCCCATTGCAACTTTTCTATCGCATGCCGTACTGCTTCTCGGAGTGGCCATCGTTGCCTTTCCGCTGTATCTGGCAATTGTGGCGTCCACCCAATCGCCAGATCAGATCGCTGCCTCCAACCCGCTGTCCTTGATCCCTGGCGCCCATGCGCTGGAGACCTATCGTCTGGCGCTGTTTGGTGGCCAGAACAGCCGGGGCAGCACCTTCCCACCTGCGCTGCCCATGATGTGGGTCAGCCTGGTCACGGCGCTGGTCATCGCCATAGGCAAGATCATCATCTCGCTGCTGTCTGCCTTTGCTATTGTTTACTTCCGATTCCCAGCGAAGGGGCTGGTATTCTGGATGATTTTTGTCACGTTGATGCTGCCGGTCGAGGTGCGGATTGGCCCGACCTATGCGGTGGTGTCTGACCTGGGCATGCTCAACAGCTACGCGGGCTTGACCATTCCGCTGATTGCGTCTGCCACCGCCACCTTCCTGTTTCGCCAATTCTTTTTGACCGTGCCCGACGAACTGGTCGAGGCCGCCCGAATGGATGGCGCCAGCCCGATGCGGTTTTTTTGGGATGTGCTGTTGCCGCTTTCGAAAACCTCGATTGCCGCGCTGTTTGTGATCCAGTTCATTTACGGCTGGAACCAGTACCTGTGGCCGCTGCTGGTGACGACCAACGAAAACATGTACCCCGTCGTGCTGGGCATCAAGCGCCTGATCGCAGGCGAGGCTTACACCGAGTGGAACGTGGTCATGGCCACCGCGATTTTGGCCATGTTGCCGCCCGCGCTGGTAGTGATGCTGATGCAGAAGTGGTTTGTCAAAGGCCTGGTGGATACTGAGAAATGACTGGCCAACCCGTTCAGACTTTGAAAAATACATTTTTGAACAAGGAGATCAGGAGGTAAGGAGGTGAGGCGGAGAGAAATTTATTTTTTTCTCTCCTTGATCTCCTTGTTCAAAAGATTACCCGCATAAATCATGGCTTCAATTAATCTCAACAACGTCACCAAAAGCTACGGTCATGGTGCCAAAGCGCTGCAAGTCATTCATGGCGTCACCGCTGCCATTGCAGACCACGAGTTCATCGTCATCGTTGGGCCGTCGGGTTGTGGCAAATCGACGCTGCTGCGCATGGTGGCTGGCCTGGAAGAAATTACCGGCGGCGAGATCAGCATTGGCGAACGCGTTGTCAATCAGCTAGAGCCTGCCGAGCGCGACATCGCCATGGTGTTTCAGAACTACGCGCTGTACCCACACATGAGCGTGTTTGACAACATGGCCTACGGCCTGAAAATCAAAAAAGTCCCGGTGGAAGAAATCAAGCAAAGGGTTGCCAAAGCCGCTGGCATTCTGGAACTCAGCAAATACCTCGAACGCAAACCGCGTGAACTATCAGGAGGGCAGCGCCAGCGTGTGGCCATGGGCCGCGCTATCGTGCGCCAGCCGCAGGTGTTTTTGTTCGACGAGCCGCTGTCCAACCTTGACGCCAAGCTGCGCGTGCAGACCCGCCTGGAAATCCAGAAGCTGCATCGAGAACTCGGCATCACCTCGCTGTTTGTCACGCACGACCAGGTCGAGGCCATGACCCTGGCCCAGCGCATGATCGTCATGAATGCCGGCCGCATGGAGCAGTTCGGCACACCCGAAGAGGTTTACAACCGCCCGGCCACCACCTTTGTCGCGAGTTTCATGGGTTCACCACCGATGAACTTGCTCAAACACGCGCCCAACGCCGACTTTGGCGGCCAACCGGGCGTCATTCTCGGCATTCGTCCGGAGCACTTGCAGATAGGCGCGACGGGCTGGGCCGTGCAGGTCGACACCATGGAAATGCTCGGTGCGGAGCGCTTGGTGTATTGCCGTTTCGGCGACGAGTTCCTGATTGTCCGCACCGACGAAACCCAGGCCACGCCCGAGATTGGTGCGACCATCCACGTCGCGCCGCGCGTGGATCGCCTGCACTGGTTCGACACGGAAACCGGCCAGCGCTTGTGAACCCCTGGCCCTACCCGCGCTGGATCGCGCACCGGGGGGCGGGGCGGCTGGCGCCCGAAAATACCTTGGCGGCTTTCCGTCTCGGCGCCGCCCACGGTTACCGCATGTTCGAGTGTGATGTGAAGCTCAGCGCCGACGGCCTGCCCTTTTTGATGCACGACGCGACCCTGGACCGCACGACCAGCGGCCATGGCACGGGCGGCGAGCAGCCTTGGGGCCTGCTGTCGCAGCTGGATGCCGGAAGCTGGCATTCGCGCGGCTATGCCGGTGAGCCGCTGGCGAGTCTGGAAAATGTTGCGCGTTATTGCCAGCACAACGGCTATTTCCTGAACATCGAGATCAAACCCACTCCCGGCCTGGAGGCCCAAACCGGCACCGCTGTGGCCGACGCCGCCGCGCGGCTCTGGCAAGGTCACGCTGTGCCCCCGCTGCTGACGTCGTTTCAACCCGAGGCATTGGAAGCCGCCAGAGCGGCGCAGCCGCAGTTGCCGCGCGGCTTGTTGCTCGACAGCCTGTGGATGGGTTGGCTGGAAACAGCGCTGACCCTCAATTGCACCGCACTGGTGTGCAATCACGCGCTCTGGGACAGCTCTACGGTGCTGCAGGCCAAAAGTGCGGGGTTTCGCTGCCTGAGCTACACGGTCAATGACGACTGGGCAGCCAGGCGCCTGCTGGACCTGGGCACGGACGGCATCATCACAGATCGGATTGATTTTTTTTCGCCGGTTGCCGAATAGTCCGCAAACCGCTGCAGATCAAGCCCGGCTCACGCTGGCAAAGACTCCGCCACTGCAAACCTCGACCTCAGTTCTCCCAGATTCAGCTCACCAAGCACCTCTCCCAGCCGCACCTGCGCCTGACGCGTCTTGGCGGCCTGAGGCGCAGCAGGTCGGCTGGCAATGATGAGTTCGTTTTTCATCGAGTGCTCCCAGCCCACCAGTTCGGTCACGGTCACTTGGTAGCCCCTGGCTTCGAGCTGCAGGCAGCGCAGCACATTGGTGATCTGGCTGCCGAACTCGCGGGTGTGCAGCGGGTGCCGCCAGAGTTCGGCCAGCGGGTTTTTCGACAGGCTCAGCGCCTTGTTCCTGCGCAGCACGCCGGCGACTTCGGCTTGGCAACAGGGCACCAGCACCATGTGGCGCGCCTGCTTGGCCAGCCCGAAGGCAATCGCGTCGTCGGTGGCGGTGTCGCAGGCATGCAGCGCGGTGACGATGTCCACCTGCGCCGGCAACTCGGCCGAGGCGGTGGCCTGTTGCACCGACAGATTCAAAAAATCCATGTGGGTAAAGCCCAGCCGTTGGGCGAGTTCGCGTGACTTGTCCACCAGTTCGGTTCGGGTCTCGATGCCGTAAATTTTTCCTGCCGGCTTGTCGCCGGCATGCGCCACGTTGAAAAACAGGTCGTACAGGATAAAACCGAGGTAGGACTTGCCGGCGCCATGGTCGGCCAGCGTGAAGGGCTTGCCGTCCGCCGAAACTTCTTCCAGCAGCGGCGCGATGAACTGGTACAGGTGGTAGACCTGCTTAAGTTTGCGGCGCGTGTCCTGATTGAGCTTGCCTTCACGCGTCAGGATGTGCAGCTCCTTGAGCAGCTCTATTGACTGGCCGGGGCGGAGTTCCTCAATCACCTGTGCGGGCTGCCCAGAGGGGGAGGCGGGGCGCGCGGGCTTGCCGCTGCGAGGAGTGCTATTTTTGGGCATGGCCCTGAAGTCTAGCGCCGGGGCCTTGCACAGGATCACCTTGACCCATTATTTACATTGCACACAATTTAATTGTGAGCTACAATCGCACCATGCCTAACAAAACCGATGCCATGCTGAAGCTGGATAACCAGCTCTGTTTTGCGCTGTACTCCACCTCGCTGGCCATGACCAAGCTGTACAAGCCGCTGCTTGACGAACTGGGGCTGACCTATCCGCAGTACCTGGCCATGCTGGTGCTGTGGGAGCAAGACGGCCTGATGGTGTCGGAGATCGGCGAGCGCCTCTACCTGGACTCGGGCACTTTGACACCGCTGCTCAAGCGCCTGGAAGCCTCGGGGCTGGTCTCGCGCCTGCGCGCCGTCGAAGACGAGCGCCGGGTCCACATCACCCTGACCGCAGCCGGTCGCAAACTCAAGGCCAAGGCCGCAAAAATCCCGGACTGCATTCTGACTGCCGCGCAGTGCCCCGTGCCCGAACTGATGGCGCTGACCCAGCAGGTACAGGCCCTGCGGCAGCGGCTGGTTGTCTGACAATTTTTCTCCCTCCCTTTTCAACCCGCTTATCTTGAAGCACTTCTCCAAGGAAATCACCATGACCACCCAACTCGACAAAGTTCTGTACACCGCCAAAGCCCACACCACCGGCGGCCGCGACGGTCAGTCCAAAAGCGATGACGGCCGCCTGAGCGTGACGCTGAGCTCGCCCGGCACCGCCGGCACCGGCACCAACCCCGAGCAGCTGTTTGCCGCCGGTTATTCGGCTTGCTTCATCGGCGCCATAAAGGCCGTCGCCGGCATGAAAAAAATCACCCTGCCTGAGGGCTTGAGCATCGACGCCAGCGTTGACCTCGGCAAGATCCCCGCCGGCTACGGTATCGCCGCCCGCCTCGACGTGTCCTTGCCTGGCATGGATCGCGCTGCTGCGCAGGAACTGGTGGACGCTGCGCACCAGGTCTGCCCGTACTCGAACGCGACGCGCGGGAACATCGACGTGACGATCAATCTGGTTTAAACCTCAAGCTGTCGCCAAAGCGGCCCGCCGGTGTTGAGCCGGCGGGCTTTTTCGCTTATGTTGGGGGCTTGAGCCGCCGGGCCGTTCCCAAGGCGACCACCGCAGCCTGACAGGCGAAGGTTATCCCAATGAGCACCACCACCCTCCTCGTTCGCAAAAATCAGCTCGCCGAAACCCGCCTGCACACCGCCGAGGCCAGCCCCCTGGCCGACGGTCAGGTTCGTATTCACGTTGATTCGTTCGCGCTGACCTCCAACAACATCACCTACGCCGCCTTTGGCGACGCAATGAATTACTGGCAGTTTTTCCCGACCGGGGAAGAGGGCTGGGGCACGATTCCGGTCTGGGGCTTTGGCACGGTGGTGCAGTCGCTGCACCCTGGCGTTGCCGTTGATGAAAAGATCTACGGCTACCTCCCCATGGCGTCTGAAGCTGTGCTGAACCCGGCGCGGCTGGACAGCAGCGGTTTTTACGATGGCGCGCCGCACCGGCGCGAGCTGCACCCGGTGTACAACCAGTACCTGCGCTGCAACACCGACCCGTTTTACTCGGCATCGGCCGAAGCCATCCAGGCCTTGCTGCGGCCGCTGTTCATCACCTCCTTCCTGATCGACGACTTCCTGGCCGACAACGACTTTTTTGGCGCCTCCGGCGGTGCCATGCTGCTGTCCAGCGCGTCGAGCAAGACCGCCTACGGTACGGCCTTCCAGCTGGCCCAGCGTCCCGGCATTGAAGTCATCGGCCTGACCTCGCCGGGCAATGTGGCCTTTTGCGAAAGCCTGGGTTGCTACAGCCGGGTGCTGACTTACGACCAGCTTGCGGAAATCGGCGCAGACCGCGCCTGCATCTACATCGACTTTGCCGGCAACGCCAAAGTGCGTCACGCCATCCACAGCCGCTTTGACAATCTGAAATACAGCTGCGCCATTGGCGGCACCCACGTCACAGAACTCGGCGGTGCCAAAGACCTGCCCGGCCCGCGTGCCACCCTGTTTTTTGCACCGGCGCAGATCAAAAAGCGCAGCGCCGACTGGGGCAAGGAGGGCCTGGGCCAGCGCCTGGTGCAGGCCTGGCAGGCCTTCAGCACTCGCGTCAGCCAGGGGCCAACGCCCTGGCTGCTGGTGCAGCAGCACAAGGGCGAGCCTGCTGTGGCTGCGGCCTATCAGCAGGTGCTGAGCGGCCGCAGCGACCCGCGAACCGGGCACATCCTGGCGTTCTGACAGCTTCTTCAATTGCTATGATTTTTATAGCTGCTTGCGCCCACCAGATATGGGCTGCAGGCATATTCTTCTTATAAACCAGGCCTGAGGCGGGAACAACGACAATGGGGCATGATTGACGAGCCTCTGACCGACCTGCCCCCGACTGCCATGCCGCCCCAGGCCCTGCACGCCTACGAAAAGCTCACACCGGATGTGGTGCTCGATGCATTGGCCAGCGTGGGCTTGCTCGGCGATGGTCGCCTGATGGCGCTGTCGAGTTATGAGAACCGGGTCTACCAGGTTCACCTCGAAACGCCGGCGGGCACAGGCGACATCGTGGTCGTCAAGTTCTACCGTCCGGGGCGCTGGAGCGACCTGCAGATCGTCGAAGAACACGACTTTGCGGCCGAATTGATGGCGGCCGAGATTCCGGTGGTCGGCGCACTGGTCATAGCCGGCCGCACCTTGCACCACTTCGAAGGTTTCAGCTTCAGTGTCTCGCCGCGGCGCGGCGGCCGCCGGCCCGAGTTGGAGGATTTCAGCGTGCTCGAATGGATTGGCCGCTTTCTTGCGCGCATTCATACAGTCGGTAGCGCCCAGCCTTTCAAACACCGGCCCGCGCTGGATCTGCAGACCTTTGGCCACGCCAGCCGCGAGGTGCTGCTGGCCGGCAGCTACTTACCGCTGGACATGGCCTCGCGCTGGCTCAAGGCTTTTGAAGAAGCCATGAATGTGGCGCAGGCGGTGTTTGAAAGTGTCGGCGACATCCGCAGCCTGCGCCTGCACGGCGACTGCCACCCCGGCAACATCCTGTGGACACCGGAAGGCGTTGAAGGAGCCGGCCCGCATTTTGTCGACCTTGACGACGCACGCAGCGGCCCGGCGGTGCAGGACCTGTGGATGCTGCTGTCCGGCGACCGGCCGCAATGCCTGCAACAACTGGGCGCGCTGGTGGACGGCTACGAGGAGTTCCGCGAATTCGACCGCCGCGAACTGGCCCTGATCGAGCCGCTGCGTACCCTGCGCCTGGTGCACTACAGCGCCTGGCTGGCGCAGCGCTGGCACGACCCGATTTTCCCGATCAACTTTCCCTGGTTCGGCTCCAGCGACTATTGGAAAGGCCAGGTTGATATGCTGGAAGAGCAGACTGAAGCGATGCAGGAAGCGCCGCTGGTGGCGTGATTCACCGGATGCGCGGGGAAGCCTGCAATTGCTCCGGTGTAGTGAAGTAAGCCGCCGTCTCGCCTGCACGTGCCCGCGTCTGCGCCAGTTCATGCCGCGCCACGGTGCGCAGGTGCACTTCGTCGGGTCCGTCCATCAGGTGCAGGGCCCGGCCCCAGGTCCAGAAATAGGCCAGCGGGGTATCGGGGGACAGCCCCATGGCACCGAAGGCCTGCATGGCACGGTCCACCACTCGGGTCTGCAGCCGTGCCGCCACGACTTTGATGGCGGCGACCCGCGCGCGCAGTTGCGCCGCATCGTCTTTGCCTTCGTCCAGCGCCCAGGCCGCGTGAAGAATCAGCAGGCGCGCCTGATCAATTTCGATGCGGGACTCGGCAATCCATTCCTGCACATTCGAAAAATCCGAGAGATATTTGCCGAAGGCCTGGCGCTCCAGCGTGCGCTCGCTGGCCAGCTCCAGCGCCAGCTCGCACTGCCCGATGCTGCGCATGCAGTGGTGCACCCGTCCCGGCCCAAGGCGTGCCTGTGCCATGGCAAAGCCCTCGCCCCACCCACCCAGCAAATGATCAGCCGGGACGCGCACATCACGCAGCAGGATTTCGCAATGCCCTTCAGGCGCATGGTGGTGCACCACAGAAATATTGCGCAGCACCTGCACGCCCGGCGTGTCCATGGGCAGCAGCACCATGCTATGGCGATGGTGAGCACTTGAAGGGTCGCCTTCGGTTCCGCCCTCGTCATTGCGGCACATCACCACCAGCAGCCGGCAGTTCGGGTGCGCAGCACCCGTGATGAACCACTTGCGGCCATTGAGCACCAGTTGCCCGCCTTCTCGCCGCGCGGTGGTCTGCAGATTGGTCGGGTCAGACGAGGCCACATCGGGTTCGGACATCGCAAAGGCAGACCGGATGCGGCCTTCGAGCAAAGGTGTCAACCACTGGTCGCGTTGCGCCGAAGTGGCAAAGCGATGCAGCAACTCCATGTTGCCGGTGTCGGGTGCGCTGCAGTTGAACACTTCGGCAGCCCAAGGCAGACGGCCCATGGTTTCCGCCAGCGGTGCGTAGTCAAGATGGTCCAGACGGGTGCCGGGTTCGTCCTCTCGCAGGCTGGGCAAAAACAGGTTCCAAAGACCCTCCTCCCGTGCCAGGGTTTTGAGGTCTTCCAGAAAGGGCGGCGGATAAACCCCTTCCTGCACCGAGCGGTGCCACGCCGCGTTGTAGGGCAGCAGGTACTGCTGCATGAATACTTCGAGTTGCTGGCGCAGCGCAAGCGCTTGGGGAGAGTGATTGAAGTCCATGAGGCATTGTGCGATTGGGGCAAGCCGCTGTCACAACGCACGCGACACCGCACCCTTCACAGTCCGAGTGACTGAAAGATGCCGTCCATGCGCGCCTGGACCGCGGCATCCATGGTGATGGGACGGCCCCACTCCCGCTGCGTTTCTCCGGGCCATTTGTTCGTCGCGTCCAGCCCCATCTTGCTGCCCAGGCCGCTCACCGGCGAAGCAAAATCCAGGTAGTCGATAGGCGTGTTTTCTATCAGCATGGTGTCGCGTGCCGGGTCCATGCGGGTGGTGATGGCCCAGACCACCTCACGCCAGTCGCGCACGTCCACGTCGTCGTCCACCACCACCACAAACTTGGTGTACGTGAACTGGCGCAGGTGGCTCCATACGCCCATCATCACGCGCCGTGCATGACCGGGGTAGGCCTTTTTGATGCGCACCAGCGCCATGCGGTAGCTGCAGCCTTCGGGCGGCAGGTAGAAATCGGTGATCTCCGGAAACTGCCTTTGCAGCAGGGGAATGAACAGCTCGTTCAGGGCCATGCCAAGGACGGCGGGCTCGTCCGGGGGTTTGCCGGTGTAGGTGGAGTGGTAGATCGGGTTACGCCGCAAGGTGATGCGGTCCACGGTGAACACGGGGAACCAGGCCTGCTCGTTGTAATACCCCGTGTGGTCACCGAATGGCCCCTCCAGCGCGTGCTCGTAACCAGTGGCGTGGCTGGCATTTGGGTAGATATGGCCTTCGAGCACAATTTCCGCCGTGGCCGGCACGCGCAGACTGCTACCCAAGGCGCGCACAACGTCGGTACGTGCGCCACGCAAAAGGCCTGCGAACTGGTATTCAGAGAGGCGGTCGGGCACCGGTGTTACCGCCCCGAGGATGGTGGCCGGGTCGGCCCCCAGCGCCACCGCCACGGGGTAAGGCTGGCCTGGGTGCGCGGCGCCATGGTCGCGAAAATCAAGCGCGCCACCGCGATGCGCCAGCCAGCGCATGATGAGCTGGTTGCGAGAGAGTACCTGCTGGCGGTAAATGCCCAGGTTTTGCCGCGGTTTGTGTGGCCCCTGTGTGATGACCAGGCCCCAAGTGACCAGGGGCGCGACGTCGCCGGGCCAGCAGTGCTGCACCGGCAGGCGTGCGAGGTCGACATCGGCACCTTCCCACACCACCTCCTGGCAGGGTGCCGAGCGCAGCTCGCGCGGTGCCATGTGCCACAAGGTTTTGAGCAAGCCGCCCAGACCGAGCATGTCTTTCAGGCCCTTGGGCGCTTCGGGCTCCTTCAGGGCGGCGAGCACTTCGCCAAAAGAGCGCAAAGCGCGCAGATCGGCCACACCCATGGCGCGGGCCACACGCGCCGGCGTACCGAACAGGTTGGCCAGCACCGGCATGCTGTGTCCGGTAGGATGTTCAAACAACAGGGCCGGTCCACCCGCACGCAGCACCCGATCGCACAGTGCCGTCATTTCCAGGTGCGGTGACACGGGCTCGCCTACCCGGCGCAGGTCGCCCGTCTGCTCCAGCTGGGCCATGAAATCGCGCAAGTCACGGTAACCCATGGATCAGCCACTGGCAGCGGCCAGAACCCCTTCCCATCGCGGCGCCAACTGATGTGGCAGTTCCAACAAGTCGAGCACACGCGCCACGCTGCCGTCCACCAGTTCGGCCACCGACTGCGGGCGCAGATAGAAAGCTGGCAGGGGCGGGCAGATGATGCCGCCCATTTCGGTCACGCTGACCATGTTGCGCAGATGACCGAGGTGCAGCGGAGATTCACGCACCATCAGCACCAGCCGCCGGCGCTCTTTCAATATCACGTCGGCGGCCCGAGTCAGGAGGTTGTCCGCCAGCCCGTGGGCAACCGCGGCCAGCGTTCGCATGGAGCAAGGCGCCACGACCATGGCGCTGCATGAAAAAGAGCCGCTGGCGATAGACGCGCCCACATCGCGCACGTCGTGTACCTGGCCGGCCAGGGCTTCGAGCGCGGCTCGGCTCATGCCCTGCTCCTGATCCAGATTACGCCAGCCCGCGTCGGACACCACCAGATGGGTCTCGACGCCCGTCATTCCATGGAGTGCTTGCAGCAGGCGCGTCCCGTACACCGCGCCGCTGGCGCCGGAGATTCCCACAATGATTCGCCGGAGGGTCATGCGCTCATCGGGCTAGCCCTTGGCATCGATGTCAGAAGCGCGCAGGGGTACAGCCAGCAGGTCTGCCATCACGCGCTCCAGTACCACCGTCGCCTGCGTGGGGTCAAAGTCTTCATGCGTGCGCTTTTTCACACCGTATTGCTGGAGCGGGTAATGCCGGTCAGCGGTGATGTGATGTCGCGCGAGCACGCTTTTGACACAGGCCAGCGGGCACCCGTCCAGGGCGATGACGGAGCGGCCAGAGCGCGCGATTTTCACCAAATGGGGCACGTCGCCACCCACGCCCGCAATGCATGACATTTCGGCAATGCCACGCCGGTCTAGCTGCAGCGCTACATGGTTGGCCAACTGGGCAGCACTGGAGCAACCCGAGCACGCGTACACCAAGGGGAGGCGGCCACCGTTGTCAGTCATGTCTTTCTCCTGGGTTCTCTCGCGGCCCGACGCCTGCCATGCGTTTGCGTGGGCCAAGACGAGCCAGCAACTGGCGTGGCGACCACTGCTGCGGCTCGAACGCAGGCAACTCCAGGGCGTCGAGTGCATTCTTAACAACCAGGCCCAGTTCGGTGTCACCCTCCATGGTCAGGCGGCGGCTGAAAAAAAGCGTGTCCGGATCTTCCTGCCTTTGGGCAAGACGCATGAAATCATGCGCATTGGCGCTGATGGCCAGGTCTGGAGCCTCGTGCTGGGGGCTGGCGGCGAAGCGTTGCCCGGTCCATAAAAAGTCAAAGGTCAAACGCGCGTCGCGCACATGAATGCGCAGCTTTTTGTGCAGCAGCAAGTCGCACACGTCGGCCGGTAGCTGACGAGCCAGACTCAGGTTAAGCGCGCTCGCCAGAAGCATAGCGCCGGGGTAAGCCGGCAGGTGGTGCAGCAGCGACCCGAGGGCCGACGGCAATGCAAAGGAGGGAAATTGCGACAAGGGCTTCATGGCGATCAGACAATCAGGCCACATAGAGCAGCAGGGTGATGAAGTGGCAAATGCTGCCTCCGAGCACGCACAGGTGCCACCATCCATGCCCGTGGCGCAACTTGTGATCGGTGACGTAAAAACCAATGCCCAGCGTGTAGCAGGCACCGCCTGCGGCCAGCCAGGCAAAGCCCGCAGGCGTCAGGGCGGCCCACAAGGGCGCCACGGCCACCAGCGCCAGCCAGCCCATCAATACATAAATAACCAGAGACAGAACACGCGCACCTTTGGCCAGCCAGATTTCCTGAACAATGCCCAGCAATGCCAGGCTCCAGACCACGCCCAGCAAGGACCAGCCCCAGGCACCGCGCAACGACACCAGCGCGAAAGGCGTGTAGCTGCCTGCGATCAGCAGGTAGATCGAGCAATGGTCAAACTTGCGGAGCACTTTTTTGGCACGGCCGCGTAGGCTGTGATAAAGCGTGGAAAAGACGTACAAAGCCACCAGCATGGCGCCGTAAATACTGAAGCCCACAATTTTCCAGGGATCACCGACGAAACCGGCTGGCACGATCAGTACGGCCGAACCGGCCACGGCCAACCCGGCGCCGGCGAGATGGCTGATGCTGTTGAAGCGTTCGCCGTGGTACATCGTCGTCAGACCACCACTGCAGGTGTTAGCTGCTCCATCCCAGGGCGGCCGTACCAATAGCCGTTGCAACCCTGCTCCGGCATCAGGGGTTGCATGCGCGCCAGCGCTTCCTGCGGTGTCAATCGTCCGTGCCGCGCCGCGTCGAACACGGCAATCACTTCTTTCATGTGCCTGGCCTGCGGGCTGAGGCGAACCACATCCACCCCGATATCGCGCATGTCGTCCAGCACGTCCACCAGGTTGTAGACCCGCGCGGACTGGGTTTGTGTGCCATTGAGCACCAGAAACTCCTCGCGTTCCCGGGTCCTGAGCATCAACCCGTCAGGATGATCCAGGCAGCTGAAGCGGCAGTCGTCTTTCGGCAAATTACGTTGCCGTGCAGTAAAACAACGCGCCGAAAAAGCCAGTGGCATGCGACCATAGGCAAACACCTCCGTCGCCAGGCCAGCCGGGCGGCCTTGCTGCAACAGCGAAAGATCCTCCCGCTTCATCTCCAGTGGCATGACCCAGCGGCTCGCGCCCAGCGAGGCCATCCACTGCAAGGAACCAAGGTTGTAGATATTGAGATGCGGGCCGGCCACAAATGACAGCTTCCCGGCCAGGCTGCGGACTGCCCCCATGTCGTTGGCCTCAACCAGAAAATCGCCGTTGGTGGTGATCTTTTGCATGGCGCTGACGTCGCTGCCAGACTCCAGCAACACCTGACTCGATAGCACCACTTCCTTGCCTGCAGCGCGCAAATTTTTTGCGATATCCAGCCAGTCGCTCAGGCGCATCTCATGACGCCTCGAACACACAGTCTCCCCAAGGTAAACCACATCCACCAGAGTAGCAGCGACTTCATCGTAGAAGCTGAAAACGGCATCCCTCTGCCAGTAATAGAGAAGCGGGCCGAGAGAGATTTTCATGGCGCTGCGTTTCATCACTTCCAGGGCCGGTGGTAGGCCCCCAGTGTGTGCTGCTGTCCTTCAGCCACCTGGTCAAGGCTGGCCATCCAGCTGGTTTTTGGTGCATAGCGATGCGGGTTGGCCGCACAATGGTCAATCGCCTCGCGCCAGACGCGGGTGACCTGGGCGACATAGGCCAGACTGCGCTGACGGCCCTCGATTTTGATGGCCCGCACGCCCATTTTCATGAGTTGGGGCAAGAGTTCGAGGGTGTTGAGGCTGGCCGGCTCTTCGATGGCGTAATAGCTTTTGTCATCGCCCACATCAAAGCGCCCCTTGCACAACGTCGGGTAGCCTGCGTTCTCAGCAACGGTGTAACGGTCGATCAACACCCCACCCAGCCGCGACTCCAGGCCCTGCGGCGTTTCCTGCCAACGAACGGACTTGGCAGGCGAGCACACGCCATGCGTGTTGGGCGACTCGCCCGTTACATAGGAAGACAGCGCGCAGCGCCCCTCCACCATCACACACAGGCTGCCAAAACCGAAAACCTCGATCTCCACCGGTGTTTTGTCAATGACCTGCCGCACCTGGTCAAGCGACAGCACGCGGGGCAACACCGCGCGAACGATGCCGAACTGCTCGCGGTAGAAGTTGATCGCCTCGTAATTGGTTGCAGAGCCTTGCACCGACAGGTGCAGGCGCAACGCCGGATAACGCGAAGCGGCGTATTGCATGAGCCCAGGATCGGCCAGAATCACGGCGTCCACCCCCAGATTAGCGGCCTGGTCCAGCGCTGCGCGCCAGAGGCCTGGATTGGCGGCCTGCGGGTAGGTATTGAGAGCGAGGAATACCTTGCAACCGCGTTCGTGGGCATACCGGATGCCGTCGGCAATGGCAGGCTCCCCGAAATTAAGGCCCGCAAAGTTGCGCGCGTTGGTTGCATCGCGCAGGCCCAGGTAAACGCAGTTAGCGCCATTGTCGACCGCAGCTTTCAACGCAGGAAGGCTACCCGCCGGGCACACCAGGTCTGGCTGGATGGGGGAAGCCTGACGGAGTTCGGCGGAAGAAGGAGGGGAGTAAGTCATACGGTTGGACATCAGACGGGACCCGGATGGGAACCATCGCAACGCACGACCTTACGCCGATACCTGCCAACGTCTTTGATCTTCGTCAAGGAGTGCGTTCGGGGCAACCCCTTGAACGGTATTCGGGCCCGATGATCGGTCGACCGCAAGCCGCATGAAAACAACGGCGAAGTGTGGCGTTGACCTGGGTCAATAGGGGAATTATTTTTCAGTTATTTAATAGATGTATCATTAATACATCTTATAAATTTTTCTATCCACAAGCGGAGTACCCATGACTGATTCCCCAATCTCAGCGCAACTCGATATTCGTACGATTGCGCCTGAAGAGCGGCATCGCTTGATCTTTTCCACCTTCAGCCAGCTCACCACCGGCCAGGCCATGGAACTGACCAACGACCACGATCCACAACCGCTGCATCGCAGGTTCCAGACAGAACTAGCGGGCAAGTTCAGTTGGACTTACCTGGAACAGGGGCCTGCTGCCTGGCGAGTGGCCATCACCCGTCTGGCGTCCGCTCACGGCGACGGTCAATGCTGCGGCTCCTGCGGCGGCGCCTAAATTCATCATGAGCGAACTACAGAGCCTTCATAACGTCCACCCCTTCGACGCCCGTGGTGTTGCCAAACGCTTCTGGGCATCAACTACGTCCGGCGCGAACCTGGCGAAATCGTGATCGACTTCCAGGTTCGCGGCTGAGGTCTTATATTCGCCTCATGAAACTCACCACCTTCACCGACTACAGCCTGCGCGTCCTGATTTACCTTGCCGCTCAGCCAGAAAAGCGGGCGACGATTTCCGACATCGCCCGGTCTTTCGATGTGTCCGAAAATCACCTGACCAAAGTGGTACACCTCCTCGGAAAGAACGAATGGCTGGCCAACGTGCGAGGCAAGGGAGGCGGGCTCGAACTGGCCATGCCACCAGAGCTCGTCGGCGTTGGTACGGTGGTACGCGAAACTGAAGGGGCCGCCGTGGTGGCCGAATGTTTTTCCGAAGAAAGCAGTCACTGCGCCATAGCGCGCGTCTGCGGCCTGCGTGGCGTGCTGGGTGAAGCTGTTGAGGCCTTCTATGCCGTCCTGGACCGTTATACGCTTGCCGACCTGGTTCAGAACCGCCAGTCACTTGCCAAAGTATTGTTTATGGACCGATCGATAGCCACATCGGCGGCTAGAAGCGCTTGAACCGCCGCATCCGCACAAAGTCGTAGCCGCCATGGAAACCAGACCGCTGTTTACCTACGAAGGCCCGGAAGCGCTGCGCCAGCCCCTGCTGGACGCGTTGACCCGCGTGGTTGATCCCGAGGTTGCCATGAGCATTGTCGATGTCGGACTGATCTACAGCGTCACCGTGGCCGATGGGAAACTGCATGTGCGGCTGACGATGACATCGGCAGCCTGTCCGGTCGCCGACCTCATCATTGACGAAGTCGAAACCGAGCTGGACCGCGTGGCACCACCAGAACTTCTGATCGAAGTTGAGCTGGTATGGGAGCCGCCCTGGTCTGCGGAGCTGATGAGCGAAAGCGCCAAGCGCTTCATGCAGTGGTGACAGCCCTTCCCCGCCGCAGCCACTCGCAAAACCAGCCAGCACCGCGCTGGGTCACCTTGGCAACGCGGTCACTGTTGCTCACCCTGGTCGCACTGTCGCTGCTGGCGGGCATCACGGGCGGCCTGCTGCGCGCAGGGGTGGCCTCGCCGGTCTTGGCAGATCTGGCATGGCCCGGACATGCGGCACTGTCCCACGCCGCGCTGATGATCTGCGGTTTCCTCGGAACCGTTATCGGCATCGAACGGGCGGTGGCCGTCAAGTTGCGCACCGCCTTTCTTGCGCCGCTGGCCTCAGGCGCAGGCGGCGCACTCCTGCTGCTGGGTCAGGTCGATCTGGGCGCGTGGCTGGGTGTGGGGGCCGCCGCCATCTTTACGGCCGTCAACATCGTGATCGTTCGGCGCCAGAGCGCAGCCCACACCTGGCTGCTGCTGGTCGCCGCAGGCGCGTGGCTGGCTGGCAACCTGCTGTTCGCCACGGGCCGGGGCAGCGGCGCGACGCTACCCTGGTGGTTCGCTTTTCTGGTGATGACCATTGCCGCCGAGCGTCTGGAAATGACGCGGCTGATGCGCCGACGCCCCGCTGCAGAGCTGTCGCTGCAGGCCGTGCTGGCAACGCTGCTTGCAGGCGCAGCCTGGTCGGCGCTGGCGCCGGTCACTGGCGGACTGCTGTACGGCGCTGCGCTGGTTCTGCTGGCGCTTTGGCTTGCGGCCTATGACATTGCCCGTCACACCGTTCGGGCGCACGGGCTCAGCCGTTACATGGCTGTTTGTCTGCTCGGCGGCTACGCGTGGCTGGCAGTGGCGGGCGTGGCGTGGGCCGCCACCTCCCTGGGCCTGCCCCTGCGCGACGCCGCGCTGCACGCGCTGGGCCTGGGCTTCATCGTCAGCATGATGATGGGCCATGCACCGGTGATCCTGCCGGCCATTGCGCGCGTCAAGCTACAGTTTGGCAGCTTCTTTTATTTGCCCCTTGCCCTGCTCCACGTCTCCCTCTTCCTGCGACTGGTTGGTGGTCTTTCGGGCGGTCCTTTGCGCAGTGCCGGAGCCAGTCTGAACGCTGTCGCCATTGCCCTGTTCGCCGTCACCATCGCCGGAGCTGCCATCGCATGGCGCATCAACCATGGTCGCCCTGGCGCCTTGCTCAACCGAAAGACCGACCGGTGACCTCCCTCGCCCACTCCCCGGAACCTTCCCGGCCACCGCCACCAGATCCCAGGGATGCACTTTGGGAACTTGGCTTTCGTCCGTTTTACCTGCTGGCAAGTGCCTTCTCTGCTTTGTCCATCGGCCTGTGGGCACTGCAGTTTGCCGGATGGCTGGGCCGGCCCTATCTGCGGGGACCCCTGTGGCATGCGCACGAAATGCTGTTCGGTTTCGCACTGGCGGTGGTTGTCGGCTTTCTGCTGACAGCCGGTCGCAACTGGTCGAACCGGCCCACACTCAGCGGCTGGCCTCTGGCTGCGCTGGCGGCGCTGTGGCTGGCAGGTCGGGTTCTGGTACTGACGCCTTTCGGTTATGCCGCAGCCATCGTCAATGTGGCTTTTCCGTTCGCCGCTGCGATTGCGCTGGCCATTCCTTTCATTGCTGCACGCAATCGTCGCAACTACTTTTTTATCGCCCTTCTGTTGCTGATGTCGGCAGCGGTGCTGGGCATCCACCTGGCGCAACTGGGCGTGGTGCAGCTTCCGGGCTGGGCTGGCGTCTCGCTGGCCCTCGATGTCATGCTGTTTATCATGGCCGTGATGGGCGGACGGGTGATCCCCATGTTTACCAACAACGGCGTCCCAGGAGCACAGGCATCGCGTCACCCCCTGCTTGAAAAAGTAGCCCTGGGAAGCGTGTTGCTGCTGTTGCTGGCCGACGTCGTGCAACTGGCTGGCTTGTGGCTGGCCGCTTTGACTGGCATCTGCGCAGTCGCCCACCTCGCCCGCTGGGGCCTGTGGCAACCATGGAAAACAGGGCGCACGCCATTGGTTTGGGTGTTGCAGGTGGCCTACTTCTGGATTCCGGTGCATCTGGTGCTGCGCGCCTTGGCAGCAGCAGGATGGGTGGCCCCTTCATTGGCCACCCACGCGCTGACGGTAGGCGCCATCGGCGGCCTCATCATCGGCATGATGACGCGCACCGCACGCGGCCATACGGGTCGGCCATTGCAGGCCGACAGCAGCGATGTGGCCTGTTATGTCCTCATCCTGCTCGCCGCGGTAGTCCGCGTGTTCGTGCCGCTCGTCGCCCCCGTCTTGATCATCCATGCCACGCTGGGATCGGCGGCACTATGGTCTGCCGGCTTCGCCCTCTATACCGTGCGCTACTGGCCTGTCTTGACAAGGCCGCGTATCGACGGACCGGCTGGCTGAGGCTGAACCCCGCTCTTTGCACGGGGGCTCGGCTACTTAACCGGGTTTTCCAGCGTCCCGATACCGTCGATCTCGACCCGCACCACGTCGCCGGATTTCAGGTACTTGGGTGGCTTGAAGCCGATGCCGACGCCGGCCGGCGTGCCGGTGGCAATGATGTCGCCGGGGTAGAGCGTGATGCCGACCGACAGGGTTTCGATCAGCTTGGGAATGTCGAAGATCAGGTCGGTGGTCGAGGCATTTTGGCGCTCCTCGCCATTGACATAACAACGCACGCTGGTTTTTGTACCGTCACACTCGTCGGCGCTGACCAGCCACGGGCCCATAGGACAAAAGGTGTCGAAGGACTTGCCCAGCAGCCACTGCTTGTGGCGGCTCTGCCAGTCGCGCGCGGTAACGTCGTTGATGATGGTGTAGCCCCAGACATGGGCCATCGCGTCTTTCGCTGCAATACCTTTGCCGCCGCGGCCAATGATGACGGTCAGTTCGGCTTCGTAGTCGATGGCGCTGGACGCTGCAGGCATCTCGATGGCGGCGCCGGGGCCAACCACCGACTCGGGCACCTTGGTGAAGTAGATCGGATCCGCCGGAATGTCTTCACCGGTCTTGGCGCTGCTGTCAAAACCGCTGCCCGCAAACTCGCGCGCGTGCGCGAAGTAATTCTTGCCGACGCAGAAAATATTTCGGCGTGGTTTGGGGATCGGCGCCACGATCTGCACATCACTTAAAGCAACAGCCGCCAACAGAGCCGGCAAGGCCTCGCCTCGTGCCAGCAGCTCGATCACCGGCAAGGCACCCAATTCACGCTGCGCCTCTAGCAGGTCGGAAGGCTGAACACTCTGGAGATCAGCAGACACCAGACCCACACCGGGCTGGCCGTTGTGGCGGAAGGCAACAATTTTCATGAACGGCTTTCTTGTCTCGTGGCCCGGCTGCACGCACAGGCCGTTGATATGGATTAGGGATTGCGATGATCCCCAAAATTCGAGCGGATGTTAGCATGCAAACCATAGACAAATCAGAGGCAAAACACATCGACTTGCCTGCCTTCAGCACCCCCTATAAGGAGACAAAACCATGAAACGCAGATCCGTCCTGCTCGCCAGTTTGCTGTTGTCCAGCGCCACCCTGGTGGCCGCGCAAACCGCCTGGCCCACACGCGCCGTCACCATGATCGTGCCCTTCCCGCCCGGCGGCCTGGCCGACCTGGTGGCGCGCCCCGTTGCCGAAGCCATGGCGCGCGAACTCGGCCAGCCCGTGGTCATTGAAAACAAGGCCGGCGCCGGCGGCGGTATCGGCATGGGCCTGACCGCCAAGGCCAAGCCTGATGGCTACACCGTGGTGCTGGCGCTGTCCTCGCTGACGGTGATTCCCGAGGCCGATGCCGTGTTGGGGCGTGCGCCCATGTTTGCGCTGAACGACTTGCGTCCGATTGCACGCTTCACCGCTGACCCGACCGTGCTGGCCGTGCGCGCAGATTCGCCATGGAAAACCGTGAAGGATTTTATCGAGGACGCTAAAAAGCGCCCCGGCGCCATCAACTACGGCTCCTCGGGCAACTACGGCACCATGCATGTGCCGATGGAAATCCTGTCGCAAAACGCCGGCATCAAGATGACGCATGTGCCCTTCACCGGCGCCGGACCGGCCGTGGTGGCGCTTCTGGGTGGGCAGATTGATGCGGTGTCTTCCGGACCCGCCACCGTGCTGCAACACGTCAAAGCCGGCAAGATCCGGGTGCTAGGCCACTGGGGCACGGCGCAACTGGGCGCGCTGCCTGATGCCCCCAGCCTGAAAGACGCCGGCTACAACGCCGAATACGCCCAGTGGTCGGGCCTGTTCATTCCGCGCGACACGCCCGAGCCGATAGCCCAGCGCCTGCGCGCTGCCGCCAAGGCAGCCGCACAGGACGCCAAGGTCAAGGAAGTCATCCTCAACGCCGGCAGCCCGGTGCTGTACCAGGACGCGCCTGATTTTGAAAAATACGTGCAGGCTGATTCGCGGCGCATGATCGAAGTCGTCAAACGCATCGGCAAGGTCGAGTAAGGTGTCGGGTTGGGGCGCGCATACGCGCTCCGCGCCGAAAAATGTCCGTGCTGCCCGATGAAGGCCGATAGAAAGACACCATGACCACACTGCACCTGCTCAGCGGCGGCGCCGCCAAAGGACTTGTCACCACGTTGGGGGATCGCTTTCTTGCGCAGAGCGGCATGGCCATCACAGGCCGCTTCGACGCCGTCGGCAAAATGAAGGAGCAGTTGCTGGCTGGCGCGCCCTGCGACGTCGTCATCCTGACCAGCGCGCTGATCACGCAACTGACTGAAAGCTGCGATGTGACATCGGGCAGCGCACGTCCGCTGGGTCTCGTCAAAACCGGCATCGCCGTGAAAGACGGCGCCAGCGTTCCGCCGTTGGCCACGGTGGCCCAGCTCCGGCAGGCCTTGCTGGCGGCTGGTGCCATTTATTTCCCCGACCCGGTCAAGGCTACGGCTGGCATCCACTTCATGAAGGTGATGCACCTGTTGGGTGTGGATACCGAGATGGCCGGGCGTTTGCACCCGCACCCCAACGGCGCCGCCGCCATGCATGCGTTGGCGCAGTCCAGTGAGCCCAACGCCATCGGCTGCACGCAGGCCACCGAAATCATATTTGCGCCGGGGGTGCAACTGGCCGCCAGCCTGCCGACAGAGTTTGAGCTGGCGACGGTGTACACCGCCGCAGTCAGCAGCCGCGCAGAGCAGCCGCGTGCCGCCGCCGCACTGATCGAGCTGCTCACCAGCGAAGAAGCCGCCGGGCTTCGCAGCGCCGGCGGCTTCGAGCCACTGCCGGAGTAGTCCGCTCAGACCTGGTCAAGCGGCCCGTGCGTTTGCACGAACCTGCTCCAGCGTCACGAAGAGTTGCTCGACCTGTACTGAACTGAAAAGCGCGTCCGGCCCCTGCGGTGCGTAAGACGTGAAAGGCGGCTCATAAAGCAATGCCACGTCCATCACGCCGTTCTCGGTCAGATGCTTGACGATTAAATCGACAAACTCCATCTGGTTTGCGGTCCAGGTCGTGTTGCGCAGAAAACCTGCCAGTGCTGCTGTTGCGGCCTCCCGATCCAGCCCCACCAAAGACCGCACAAACAACCCGAGTCCCTGCGACTCCGCGCTGGCTTTTTGCAGCTCTTGCGAAGTGCCGGTTCCGCTTTCGAGCAACATGCGCTCCAGTTCAGCCAAATCCGCCGCCGTCAAAGGCAGGTTACGGCGCAGCTTATGCAGCGCCACATGACTCTCGTGCGCCCGCAGAAAAACCCGCGCCTTCGACCGAAAGCGCTCAAAATCACCCGCGCTTCCACCTATGGGCAAAGTGATCTCCACAGATTCGCCCAGTTCATCTTCAAAGTCGGTATAGACCACCTTGCGCCGCGTCTTTTCCATCAACTTGATCAGAATGCGCAGCTTGCGCCGCGCCTGCTCCAGCATGGGAACGGTAACGTCCTGCCACCAGTCCTCCCCCGCGACGGCTTCAATCAGCAGCATCTGCTCTCGCACTGCGGGAATGCTCCCCAGTTCCAGAAGGCCTTCAGCCAGGTCCCGCACCTGCTTCTTCCATCGGTCGAAGCCCGGCTCCGCGTTAAGAACGCTAAGCTGAACCCGCAACATCAGTAAATCAAATCGCTTGGCCTCCTCATCGTCGTCCCGCACCGATGTGGGCAAGCCGGAGAGATGAACGCTGACTTCGGCAAACTGATCTGGCCGGATGTGATTCCAGGCCTCGGGTTGGGCCCAAATTTCCACCCAGCGGCGTTGAGGCCGAACCACAAAGTTCTCCAGGCTCATGCCGCTCACGGCGGCATGAAGAATACTTGCCGTGTCATGCCGAACAGTTCCCTTGGTCATCCGTATTTCGCCGACAGGTTCCGAGTCTGTGGCGGCTGACCCTTCAGGAACAAGCACTCTATCCAGCGCCGCAATCAGTTCAAGCCGCGCATTGAACAGGCGCTGCCCAAGGGATTGACCTGTCGCACCTTCGGTTGCCGGAAGGTCCTGCCCGAAATATTCAAGGTTCTGGCAGAAGTCGAAGATCAGAAAATTTTGTTTGTCCTGTCCCGGCCCGAACAAGTCCTTGCAAAGCCGTGTACCCCTGCCAATCATTTGCCAGAACTTGGTCTTGGACCGTACGATCTTGAAAAATACAAGGTTCAATACCTCAGGCACGTCAATGCCGGTGTCCAGCATATCGACCGATATGGCGATATGTGGTGACTTGCCTTTGACGGCAAAATCGTCAATCAGGCTCTGCGCGTATTCCGTCTTGAAGGTGATAACTCTTGCGAAAAGCCCGGCATAGTGTGGGTAGCTGAGATTGAAGCGCTGGGCAATAAATTCCGCATGATCGTTGTTCTTGGCAAAAACAATGGTCTTGCCCAGCCGGTCACCCCCCGCCACCTTGTGCCCTTGCTTCATCAAGGTTTCAAGGACCTTGTCCACCGTATCGGCATTGAACAGCCACTTGTTCACAGCCTCGGCGTTGACTTCGTCGGGCGTGCTGCCCTCCTCATCCCAGTCCAGCTCTTCCCATTGCAGCTGTTCATCCGGGGACAGCTCGTCATAACGAATACCCTGGCGCTGAAACTTCAGGGGTACTGACACAGCCTTGGGCGGCACAAGATAACCCTCGGCGATTGCGTCGTCCAGTCCGTAAGCGTCGGTCGGCACACCGTTTTCCAGGTCGAACAGGCTGTAAGTGTTGCGGTCGATCTCGTCCTTCGGCGTGGCAGTCAGCCCCACCAGCAGAGCGTCAAAGTACGAAAAGATGGCGCGGTACTTCTGGTAAATCGAGCGGTGCGCCTCATCCACGATGATGAGGTCGAAGTGACCGATGCCGAAGCGACGTTTTCCGTCCTGCGCCTCATTGATCAGACCCATCATGGTGGGGTAGGTGGAGACGTAGACACGCCCTTCCCCATGCTTTTCAGTTACCAGGTTGACCGGCGAGCCGTCGGGCAAATGCGCTTTGAAGGCATTTACGGCCTGGTTGACCAGCGCCACACGATCGGCCAAAAACAACACTCGCTTGGCCCAGTTGCCACGCATCAACAAGTCAGCCAGGGCAATCACGGTGCGTGTCTTGCCTGCGCCGGTGGCCATCACCACCAAAGCCTTGCGCTGCTTGTCCCGCTCAAAGGTTTCTGCAATACGGCGAATCGCGCGGTGCTGGTAGTGGCGCTCGACAATCACACCATCTATCGTCAAGCCAGCCAGGGATTTGCGCGACTCGCGCCGCTGCACCAGAAGTTGCAGCTCGTCTTTTTTGTGGAAACCCTGAACCGGCCGGGGCGGGTGCTGTGAATCGTCCCAGAACCAGTGCTCATAACCGTTGGTGTAATAAATCAGAGGCCGCTGTCCAAACTGCGTCTGCAGGCAGTCTGCATAAAGTTTGGCCTGTTGTTGCCCCACCCGCGAATCACGCTGGGTGCGCTTGGCTTCCACCACCGCCAGGGGCTTGCCGTCGTCATCCCACAACACATAGTCCACATAACCACGCCCCTGGTTGTTGGGCATGCCGGCCACTTCAAACTCACGGTCGCGCGCCTGGTCCAGCGCCCAGCCTGCTTCCTTGAGAAGCAGATCAATGTACAGATCGCGGGTCTGCTCCTCGTTGTAGTCATGCGCATCGGGCTGGGCATTGTTGATCGCTTTGGCCGTAGCAATTTCAGCCCGCAACCTGAGCAGCTCTTCATCCAGCGACGCCGATTTTTGCTGCGCCGACAACAAGGCCGCATCTTTGAGCGCCAGGTCGTCAGCCAGCTTTTTCAGCGCTTCCTGACTTTGTGCGGAGGGCGCTATTGCTTCGGGCTTTTCGCGCTGTTTCAGCAACTCCGCACGGAATTGAAGGCCGGCATCTGGTCGCTCGGCAACATTGCGCCCGTAGTGCCGTGCCAGCCAGAAAGCCACCTGAAAAAGCTCTTGCAGGACAGCGAGCGAGTCCTGCGCTGTAACTGGCCTGGTGCTGTGTACAGCGCTGTTACCGTGTTTACGAATCAGGTCCATCTTCGCGTGCAGGGCCGGCCCGACCAGTACCTTGAAGCTCGGCTCAAACAAGAAGGCCGACAAGTCAGACTTGTAGGGCACGTTTAAAGCCCCGCCCCGACCACCTTCAGCCTGGAACAGCCAAGCCACAGTCAACTCCAGCGTGCGGCGCGCGTAAAAGCAGGCGGTTCGCGGATCAGCTGATGCAGCCTGCTCTGCCTTCATGGCCTCAGTAAGTAAGGCCGGCCATTCGCCCTGCAGAAACGCAAAGTTAGAAATCATTTTTTGGGAGCTTCTTGCCAACCGGTCAACGTCAAATCAAGGCCCAGGCCGCCAGCGAACTGGGCAAGCCGTTCCAGCGTGCAACGCCCGGGGTGCGTCTCCGCATCTCGAATGAATGACGGACTGACATTGCAGACTGCTGCCGCTTGCTCGCGCGACAAGCCCTGCAATTTGCGCTCCTGCTTTAGTCGTTCAGCAAGGTCGGAAAGAGTTTCTGAATTGATCTTCACTTTTTGACCTCCCGAGGTCATTTCAAGCCGGAATTCCGCATTTTGCCGTCAAAATGACCTCTTGAGAGCAAAAAGATGAACCGGGGCCAAGCCAAACGGCACGGTCCTAAAGCCTCGCATGCAACCAAAAGTTGCATCTCTATGTTTTATAAGTCTTTGTTTTTATTGGGATTTTTTCAAAGCTATGCCATTTCTAAAGCATTGCTAGAGATCATCCAACTCATAAGTTCTGTACGCCATTAACCTCCAACGGGCCCACTTGCGCAGCCCCGACCAAGTAGACGGGTTGCTCATCCCGAAGCTCATTCATTAGAGACTGCACGGCGCTGGACTGCAGCTCAGCGACAAGACAGCAAGCCGCATATTTGCTGCTCTGCGGAGCGCAGCAAACAAGGAAAGGCACCCTGCCGCTGGGCGTTATATTCCAAACCAGCCCCTAAGCTGCTCCCTCAAGCGCACAAACGCTGGATCAGTGCAATTCTGAAGACTGATACGACCGGTAATTTTTTCGTATAGCGCAGAAGACCTTGGCTGCTTTTGAACGCGGCACACGGCCTGCATTGCCTCCTTCGGCTGCAGCGGCTTGCCATCCGTATTGAACCCGAATCCCCTACCCCGAAGCCAGTCACGGATAGAGTCAACTTGCGCCCAGTTCAAAGCTTCACGCATCGAGTTATCAGCCCCCCAAAGCCAGATATCGACCTCCGGCGAAATCACGATGGCCTTTGCACGCTCGCCCCACGCAAAATGCAATTTCCTACCCAACTTCGCTTCAAGTACGGACGGAGCTTCATCCTCCTGACCACAACCATCGAAGTCCAGCAACATCAATGCGTGGCGGAAACGGGTTGCTTCACCAGCGAGAACATCGGCACCAGTTGTTCGGACCCCACCGTCACGTCCCATGTGAACACGAAATTCAACAGTCAAAGGGCGAATGCCCAAGGCCTGATGGCGCGCCAGAGTCCCCTGCAAGGCGTACTGCATATTCTTGTCAGCCACCAGCACCACGAGGTCTTGCATGGCCACCTCAGCTCAATATGCCAGCGGCAAACAACACGCCCAAGTCAGGCTGCCCTTGCTTCCAGTGCTGCAAAGCTGGATGACGATCACCTGCCACGATATCTGTGGCGCCCGTCTTGTCCTTGGCAAAGCACAAAACCTGTTCGGGCTCCAGCATATTGAGCGCTACCGGGCTGTGCGTGGCAATGAGCACCTGGCCGTCGTAGATCGACGACAGCGACTGGATCACGGTCTCGATGGCACGTGGGTGAATACCGTTTTCCGGTTCCTCAATCAGAAACACGCCGTCCAGATCTTTCAGGTAGGCAGGAATGGTCAGCGCCAATAGTCGCAGGGTGCCGTCCGAGGCTAGCCACGAAGGAACCACGGCGCCGTTGGTATATTTGATGATCAGGTATCTGTGCCGATCGTCCTCTCGTTCAACGGTGTCTATATCAGCAATGTCTTCCAGCGCCGTGCGGACATGATCAAGCCAGCCACCAAAGCGCTGCGAGTCGCGCCGCAACTCGGCGATCACCCACGGTAGATTCGATCCATTGGTCTGGAACCGCAGGCCCAACCCTGGCGGGCTGGGCTGCCGAATAACGTGGCTGTTAAGCACCACGTTCTGAACTCCGGTTTCTAACAAGTCCCGAAACCAGGAGCTCACAGGAAAGCTGGTCTCGTCGGCGGGGATGTGGGCAAGCGCCAGCTTGGTGCGTCCTAGACGAAACGACGGCGCATACGATTTTGCACCTTCGGTGTAATAGTTGTCGTTACCGCCAGGTGTTTTCTTCATCACCACCTTGAAGCCAGATCGCCCCTTACCGACAAAAATCAATGGCGCGTCCTCTGAAACCAAGGGGAACATGTCTTTTTGTACGGGCAACTGGTCTGGTCCGGCCGTACGCAACCAAAGTGTTTCGTGATTCAGGCCCAGTTCGTTCGTAGCCGTATCAAAGCCGACTTCCAGTTCATATCGGACCAGCGTGTATTGCTGCTTGTCCGTGGCCATACGGGCATGCACAGCCGCGGGTATCGGTGCCTCCACCGCAAGTTGAAATGCTGCCCGCTGCCCCAAATCTTCACCCGGCCCCTGCCAGATCAACTTGTCGAAGCTGGCGCTGCGCGACAGAATGGTTTCGCGCACGTTGCCCCGCTGGCGCACCAGATCACTGAGCAGCCCGATCACGTCCAAAAACGTGGTCTTGCCGCTGGCGTTAGGCCCTACCAGGGCCTGGATGGGCCCCAAGGTTTGGTCCACCGCCTTGAGGCTGCGGAAGTAGCGCGTCTGGATACGGGAAAACATGCAGTGAGTGTCTCAGATTTTTTTATCTACAGTAATCCCGAAAACGCCCGCTGCTGCAGCGAGGCGAATAACGCGTCGAGTTCGGACTGCGCCGCGCGGTGGGTGGTTTTGAGGGCTTCGATGGCCTGGATGCGGGCAATGAAGGTTTGTTGAAGATCAACAGGGAACACTGGAATCGGTATCGCTCCCAATCCCTCGGTGTTGATGTTGTACTGCCCCGCCGATGTCTTGCACCGTGAGCGCAAGGCACGTCGCCCCTCTCCATCTGATAAGTACTGTTGCAATACAAGCGGCAACAGATCACGGCCTCTAAGACGAGCGCGGATTAAGTAGGACGCATAAATGAACTTGCTAGGTTCGAAGCCAGTATCAGCAACCAGCGCAGGCTCAAACACAGCACACCGCCCGACATAGTCAGGGTTGCCATTCGTACGCACAAACAACAAATCACCAGATTGCAATTTCAGTCGTTTAAATTCGGCGGCCTCAACATTCACTGTCTTCAACTCATTCAAGTTCAGCGAACCACTTGCGACATTGGGAATGCGCAAGGCTGGGAAGCCTGCGGATCCCGACTTCTCGGATGTGCCATAGCGAAACTCACCCACGAGTTTCCCCAATGAGATTCTTATGGGACTTTCCAGCGCGGCACCGAACATATCTAGAAAAACGGACCGCGCAAGGCTGTCGAGTTGAGCCAAGGCGGCGCGGCGCTGGGTTCGAAGGATTTCGGCCTGGTCCAGGATGGCGGCGAGGCGCTGTTGTTCCTCCAGGGGCGGTAGCGGGATTAACGACTCAAAAATAATTCGGTCAGAGACAGCCGGATAACTTGCGCCAGTAGCTTTGCTAACCATATTGCTAACGAAAGCCGATGACTTCACCCACTGAAACAGATATCCGCCGTCAATCTTGCTCAACTCCGGACGGAGCACGCAGAAGCCAGTCGAAGCGGTAGCGCCGTCAAGTCCGCTCGGCACGCGCGCAACGCCATTTAGGTTTGGTCGAACCGTTGAAACAAGAACGTCGCCAGCGCTGACCAACTGACGAGCACGGCTGGGCGCTTCACCGCATGTAACCTCGCGCGCCTCGACAACAGTTTTGGTGTCTTGGTCTACTGAACTCAGGTCGATGTATCGAAACACATCGTCAGCGCTTGCTCGTAACGGATTCCAAGTGGTGGCACGGCCCAAGCAAGAACCAAGTTGAGAACGGAAGGCGCTCACTTCAGCATCCCCTCTAGCGTCTTCATTCCCTGTGCAATCTCATCCTCCATCCTGGCCAGGTCGGCCAGGATGTCTTGCGGTTTACGGTGTTGCACTTGGGCGTGCACCACCTCCTTGTAGCGATTGATGCTCAGGTCGTAGCCATTCGCGGCGATGTCGGCTTTGGGAACACAGAAGCTTTGGGCCGTTCGGGGGCGGGACAACTCGGGGGAGCCCTCACCCCGGCCCTCTCCCAGCGGGAGAGGGTGTCCAGACCTGCCGGCAGGCACTTGGCGTAAAGACTGCCACCGCGCCAGCACATCCGGCAGGTTGTTCTTCAGATGCTCTTCTTTTGATAGCTGCTTACGCCCGTCCCGTATGGGCTGAAGGCCTATTTTGTCATCAGACAGCAGTGGCTGGCGTTTGTCGTCCAAGCTCCAGCCGTCGGCCAACATGTCGTAGAACCACACGTGATCTGTGCCGCCGCTGTTGGTTTTGGTGAAGAACAGGATCGCGGTGCTGACACCGGCATACGGCTTGAACACACCACCGGGCAAGCTGACGATGCCGTCGAGCTTTTGTTCTTCAACCAGCATTTTGCGCAGCGTCTTGTGCGCGGTGCTGCTGCCGAACAATACACCGTCGGGCACGATGACAGCGGCCCGACCGCCGGGCTTGAGCAGACGAAGGAAAAGGGCCAGAAACAGCAGCTCGGTCTTTTTGGTCTTGACGGTTTGCAGCAGGTCCTTGGCGACGTTTTCATAGTCGAGGCTACCCGCAAAAGGCGGGTTGGCCAGCACCAGGCTATAGCGGCCTTCTTCACCACCATGGTCTTGCGCCAAGGAGTCGCGGTAGGTGATGGCGGGGTTCTCCACGCCGTGCAGCAACATGTTCATGCTGCCGATGCGCAGCATGGTGTTGTCAAAGTCATAGCCATGGAACATGCCATGGTTGAAGTGCTTGTTCAGCTTGGCGTCGTGAAACAGCGCCTCATGGTTCTCACGCAGATACTCGCCCGCCGCCACGAGGTAGCCGCAGGTGCCGCTGGCCGGGTCGCAAATGACATCTTGCGGTGTGGGCGCGGTCATTTCCACCATCAACTGGATGATGTGCCTCGGCGTGCGGAACTGGCCGTTCTGCCCGGCGCTGGCGATCTTGCCGAGCATGTACTCGTACAGGTCGCCCTTGGTGTCGCGGTTGTCCATGGGCACCGCGTCCAGCAGATCCACCACCTTGGCCAGCAAGGCCGGTGTGGGAATGGTGAAGCGTGCGTCTTTCATGTGGTGGGCGTAGGTGGAGCCTTCGCCAGACCCGTTGACACTCAGCGTGCGCAGAAACGGAAACACATGTTCGCCGACGATGACAAACATCTCGGACGGCGCCGCGTTCTTGAAGTGGCCCCAACGGAGGGATTCGAACCCCATGCCCCGGGCGTCCTTACCCTCCGGGAAAATACGGCGCTCCATGGGCCGCTTGAGGCGGGTGGCCTTGTTTTCTTCGAGGGTGTGCAGGTCGTCCAGACGGCGCAGAAAAAGCAGGTAGGTGATTTGCTCGATCACCTCCAGCGGATTGGCAATGCCTCCCGACCAGAAGGCATTCCAGATTTGGTCAATTTTTGATTTAAGTTCGCCAGTGAGCATCCGGCAATTAAACCAGCTTTAACCCCCTTTACGACGCTTTCAGAGCAGCAGCGCGTTGACCCGCTTCACATAAGCCGCCGGGTCATCCGGCAAACCACCTTCGGCCAGCAAGGCCTGGTCGAACAGGATGTGGGCCAGGTCGTCGAAATGTTCGCTGCCTTCGAGTTTTTGGACCAGCGGGTGCTGGGCATTGATCTCCAGAATCGGCTTGACCTCGGGCGCGGCCTGGCCGGCCTGCTTGAGCATACGCGCAAGCTGGGTGGACATGTCGCCGTCCTGCACGACGAGGCAGGCCGGTGAATCGACCAGACGCGTTGTGGCGCGAACGTCGGTGGCCTTGTCCTTGAGCACGTCCTTGAGCCGGTCCAGCATGGGTTTGAACTGGGTCTGCGCTTTTTCGGCCGCCTTTTTCTCGTCCTCGTCTTGCAGCTTGCCGAGGTCCACCGCGCCCTTGGCGACCGACTGCAGCGGTGTGCCGTCGAACTCATGCAGGTAATTCAGCGCCCACTCATCGACACGGTCGGTCATGAGCAGCACCTCGATACCCTTCTTGCGGAAGATTTCGAGCTGCGGGCTGTTTTTGCCAGCCGCCTGGGTATCGGCCGTGATGTAGTAAATCGCGTCCTGGCCTTCCTTCATGCGGCCCTTGTAGTCTGTAAAACCGACGCTGGTGGTGTCGGTGGTCGAGCTGGCAAACCGCAACAGCTTGGCCAGGCGCTCGCGGTTGGCGAAGTCTTCGCCCAGGCCCTCCTTGAGAACAGCGCCGAACTCGGCGTAAAAGCTCGCAAACTTTTCCGGCTCGTTGGCGGCCAGGTCTTCGATCATGGACAAGATCCGTTTGGTGCAACCTTCACGAATCGCCTTGACGGCGCGGCTTTCCTGCAGCAGCTCGCGCGAGACGTTGAGCGGCAGGTCGGACGAATCCACCACGCCCTTGACAAAACGCAGGTAAGTCGGCAGCAGCGCCTGGGCGTCGTCCATGATGAAGACGCGCTTGACATAGAGCTTGACGCCCGCAGCCTTGTCGCGGTTGAACAAGTCCATCGGTGCCTTGGCCGGGATGAAGAGCAGTTGCGTGTATTCGGTCGATCCTTCGACGCGATTGTGCGTGCTGGCCAGCGGTGCCTGGCTGTCGTAGCTGATCTGCTTGTAGAACTCGTCGTACTGCTCGGGCGTGATGTCTTTCTTGGCGCGTGTCCACAGCGCGGCCGCCTGGTTGACGGTTTCCCACTCGTCGGTGCTGGCCATTTCGCCGGGCAGATCATTCTCACCCTCTTTCCAGGCTTCCTTCTTCATCAGGATAGGCAAGGAGATGTGGTCGGAATATTTGCTGATGATGCTTTTGAGCTTCCAGGTGTTCAGGTACTCGCTGGCATCGTCCTTGAGGTGCAGGATGACACTGGTGCCGCGTTCAGCGCGCTCCATGGTCTCGACCTCGAAGTCGCCAGTGCCGGCGCTGCTCCAGCGCACGCCTTCGGCCGTCGGCAGGCCGGCGCGGCGGCTTTCCACCGTGATTTTGTCGGCAACGATGAAGCCGGAATAAAAACCGACGCCGAACTGGCCGATCAGTTGCGCATCGTTTTTCTGGTCGCCCGAGAGTTGGGACATGAAGTCGCGGGTGCCGCTTTTTGCAATCGTGCCCAGATGCTCGACGGCGTCTTGCTGCGACAGACCGATGCCCTTGTCGGTGATGGTGATGGTTTTAGCCCCCTTGTCGAAACTGACACGGACGTCCAGGTTCGGTGCATCTTCATACAGGGCGGCGTTGTTGAGGCCCTCAAAGCGCAGCTTGTCGCAGGCGTCAGAGGCGTTGGAGACCAGTTCGCGCAGAAAGATGTCGGGGTTGGAGTACAGCGAGTGGGTGACCAGCTTCAATAGCTGGGCGACTTCCGCCTGGAAGGAAAGTGTTTGCTTGCTCATGGTGATTGTTCTTGAAATAAAGAAAGAAAAAAACGGCCGCTTCAGGAACTGAGGGCGTGGGTGGATATTTCAAGAACCGATTATCGCGGGTCATCGGTCTGGCCCTGACCCCGAACCGCCATGAAAAAACCCGCGCAGGCTGCCCTGGGCGGGTTTTGCGTTGCGCTGCCGGGCAGCGCAGGCGCTTCAGCGACTTATGCGCGGCCAGGGGCAGAACTGAAGGTGTTGTGCATGCGAGCCTGCACAGCCTCGGAGCGCACATCAGCGCGGCTACGCACGCTGGCTGCTGGGGTGGCAGCCAGCACGCTTCCACCATCGACCTGGGAGCTTGCAACAACGGGGCCAACACGTGCAGCCAGTGCGTCGGCACGGACTGCGGCACGCGATGTGGCGCTGACGGTATTGAAGGAGGGGGTGTCGACGCCGCCGTCGGCGCCGGCCGCAAAGGCATTGACGGAAGCGAAGCTTGCAGCAGCGATCAGGGCGGAGGCGATAAATTTCGTGTTCATGATGGAATCCTTTTCTAAAGTTGATAAACATTTCCGGGCAGGGCGGGCATCCCGTCTGTCCAGCCTCGCTGAGTCGTTTATTGGTTGCGGCTCATCGATGAATCAACTTTAAGTGGCTCAAATTAGCCGACCATGAGCAAAGTCTTAGCTGGCAATGAGCATGTCGCTCACAGCGTCTCGACACGCGCAATC
>Ga0308009_10000199_pt1 | contig 51883 bp, 45 predicted proteins | sample Neamet127_FD_203134 | JGI IMG/M metagenome (GOLD analysis project Ga0308009, IMG submission 203134) | Marine microbial communities from water near the shore, Antarctic Ocean - #127 | ecosystem: Environmental > Aquatic > Marine > Unclassified | place: Southern Ocean | collected 2014-07-24 | reverse complement strand
CTTGCCGCTTGTCAGCGCCGAGCCATAACCCAGCGCTGTGGCCATGAGCAACATGTTTTGCACCGCACAACCCGCCGACACGATGCGTTCGGACAAATCAATGCCAGGGTCGCCGCGCAAGCCATCAACCACCACCAGCATCAGCAGCGGCGAGCGATGCGCTTTTTCCCGCGCCTGTCCAAGTTGGTCAGGCGTGGCCTGCGCGTCACGCTCCAGCAGCGCGGCGCCAAACACCTCGGCCAATGGCGTGCGCGCGGCTTGCGGCACCACGACAAAGCGCCAGGGCAACAACTGCCCGTGGTCAGGCGCCGTGGCAGCGGCATCGAAAATCATGCGCCGCTGCCGGGCGTCGGGACCGGGCGCCAGCAGGCGCTTGGGCAAAATGGTCTGACGCGATTGCATCAAGGCAGCCGCCAGGGTCGCAAGCTCGTCATCCGCCACGATGGACACCGGGAATGAGGGATAAACGGCGTGCAGGCTCATGAAGCGGTCCTTCAGCCGGGGCGTCCGTCCGTGCGCAAGCGCCCATACCAAACGCCGAGCCGAATGCCCCATACGCCCATGACACTGGCCCACAACAGGGCCGCAGCCAACAGCAGCCCGCCCGCCAGCGCGCTCTGCGCGGCGCCGCCAATGCGCAGCAAGGTTGCCACTTGCAACAGCCAGAACAGGGACCACGCGATCTTGTCGGCCACCAGAGCCCGTCCGCTGTGGCCACAGGACACCCGCGTGACCATCGCCAGCATCAAGGACGCCAGGCAACCCATGGTCAGGGCATGGAGCGAGCCCAAAGCCAGCACCGGCCCAGCCTGCCACACACTCAGGCCTTGCGAGACAGCGCCCAGGAGAAGCGCTACCCCCAGCCAGAGAAAACCAATGTGCAGCATGGCCAGCAGCCGGTTTTTAAAGCTTTGCACCAGCCCCCAAACCATGGCGAGCCAGAGCAACACACCGCCCGCAAGCAGTTCAAAAACTCCGCGTGCGACTGTCCAGACTGTGCCCGCCGCACCCGCAGGCGGGCCATCGAACTCGACCCAGACGGCCGCCACCTCAAAAGCAGCCACGACGAGCATCAACCACAGCACCCAGAACGGCCGCCAGGCATCAATCAAAGGCAAGGCCCCCGAGGTGAAAAATGGAATCATGCGGTGCGCCACCGACAGGTACACCACCACGATAAAACCCCACAGGCCGGTGAGCAGAAACGCCCGCGACACGGCAGCCGCGCCCAGCAGCAGACTTAACGCAACGCCAAGCAGGCTCAGGCAGCCCACAATGCAGGCCACGCCTACCGTGCGCGCATGCACCTGATCTTCGGCCTGACTGCGCCGGATCATTGACCAGAACAAGGCGGTCACCCAGACCAGGCCGGCGCAGGCCAATACCAGCCCGGTCAGCGCGAGCAAGCCGTTCAGATGCGCTCCGACCAGCCATAACACCCAGCCCGTGGCTTGCAATAAAAGAGGCGCCAGAAGTTGACGAGGCGCCAGAGGCGCTACACCCAGCCATTTGGGGCCCGCCGTGAAGAGAAAGCCCGAGAAAAACAGGGGGATAAAACCAAAGGTCATGACCGTTCCATGGACCAGTGAAGGCGATATCGCGTAGGGCAGACTCAGGGCAGCGCTGACACGGTCCAGCTGCACCAGTGCCCACCAGAGCGCCGCAAGCACCAACACCACCATGGCCAGAAAAAATCCCAGCCGATGCGGCGCCAGCAACAGGTGGCTGGCCCGCCAGCGACGGTCCACCATCGCCCGTTCGCTGGCTGAAGGTTTGCCAGGCTTCAACCGCAAGGCGATGACCGGCCTGTCGCTCATCCGCAAACTCCCAGATGACCACATTGCGTGCAATAGTCGCAGCCATCCTTGCGGATCACGGCATGCGCGCCGCACTCTCCGCATTTCTTGCCGGCCATCACGGGTGGCGCCAGCGCGGCATCCACGTCGGGCCCGGCAACAGGTGCTGCGCCAGGGGTCGGCCGAGCCGCGCGCAGTGCAATGATGTTTTGCACCGCATAGGCAATGGCAGCGACCTCGGAGTCGTGCCACAGGGGGACGCGTGTGCCGTCGGCCTTTTCGTAAGTTCCCAGACGCACCGGCCCGCGGTCCCAGGCCACCTTGCGCATGTCGCTGAGCGCACGCTCCAGAAATCCACCGCGCGCAGCCAGCGACAGCATGCGCATGCTGGAAGTGATCCACTGCTGCGACTCGCCGCTTTGCCCCACCGGCATGAAAAATTCGATGGCGCGCTCGACAGTGCCTTCGCCTTTGGCCGAGGGCACTGGCAAAAACGACACGACGATGTAGAGCGTCTTGTGGCCCTCCTGCGTCCAGTAATCGACCTTCTCGGCAACGGCGGACAGCGCACCTTTGGGCCTGCTTTCAATCACCGTGCGCATGGGGTCCAGGGCAGTGGCTGCATCGGATGGCACTGCCGCAGCACCAGGATGAACTTCCAGCACCGAACCCAGAATGGCGTTGGGCCGGTAGGTGGCCAGGCCTTTGAGCCCTGCACGCCAGGCCTGCTGGTAAAGACCTTTGAAGTCCTCGTAGGCATAGTCTGCCGGCACGTTGACGGTCTTGGAGATGGCCGTGTCCACGAACGGTTGCACCGCTTGCATCATGGCGATGTGGCTCGCTGCCGACATCTCGAGCGCTGAGACAAAGTAGCCCGGCAGCTTGTTCACGTCGCCCCCCAGCTCGCGGTACAGGCGCCAGGCATGGTCTTCCACCGCGTACTCGGTGGTGCTGCCGTCAGATTCGCGTTTTTTGCGCCGGTACATCCAGGAAAACGGCGGCTCAATGCCGTTGGAGGCGTTGTCGGCAAAGGCCAGGCTGACGGTGCCGGTGGGCGCAATCGACAGCAGATGGCTGTTGCGGATGCCGTTGGCACGGATGGCCTTTTGCAGCGCAGCCGGCAGGCGGCTGGCGAAGGTGCCGCTGGCCAGGTAGCCGTCGGCCTCGAATTTCGGGAAAGCGCCTTTCTCTTTGGCCAGCGCCACGGAAGCGGCATAGGCTGCGTCGCGCATGTGCACGGCGATACGCGCAGCCATCGCGCAGCCTTCGGGCGTGTCGTAACGCAGGCACAACATGGCCAGGGTATTGCCCAAGCCGGTGAACCCCACCCCAATGCGGCGTTTGGCGGCGGCTTCCGCCTGCTGCTGCGGTAGCGGCCAGAAGGTCACGTCCAGCACGTTGTCGAGTGCCCGCACCTGCGTGCTCACCGACTTGTCGAAAGCCTCGAAATCAAAGTCAGGCACGCCGTCAAATCCAAAAGGATGGCGCACAAAACGAGTGAGGATGATGGGCCCAAGGTCACAACAGCCATAGGGCGGCAGCGGTTGCTCGCCGCAAGGATTCGTCGCTGCAATCGCCTCGCAGTAGCGCAGGTTGTTGTCCTGGTTGATGTGATCGAGGAACAGGATGCCGGGCTCGGCAAAATCGTAGGCAGAACGCATCACGGTGTCCCACAACTCGCGCGCGGCCACGGTCTGATACACCCACAAGCCGTCCGCGCGCTGGAAGGCGCCCTGCGCCATCAGCGGCGCACCGGGCTTGGCACTGTGCACCAGTTCCCACGGCTGATCTTCGGCAAGGGCATGCATAAAGGCATCCGGCATCCCGACCGAGACATTGAAGTTGTTCCAGCGGCCCGGCGTCCGTTTGGCGGTGATGAACTCGTACACATCCGGGTGGTCGATGCGCAGCACACCCATCTGCGCGCCGCGCCGGGCGCCCGCGCTCTCCACCGTGGAGCAGGACTGGTCGAACACATTGATGTAGCTGCACGGACCCGACGCCATGGACGCTGTGCCCTTGACCTCGGCGCCGCGCGGGCGGATGCGAGAAAAGTCATAACCCACGCCGCCGCCGCGCCGCATGGTTTCTGCGGCTTCGCGCAGAGCTTCGTAAATGCCAGGAAACCCACCGTCATCAACGCCCTGAATACAGTCGCCCACCGGCTGCACAAAGCAGTTGATCAGGGTGGCCTGGATGGTTGTGCCCGCCGCGCTCATGATGCGACCTGCGCCGATGGCGCCGGCGTGCAAGTTCTCAAGAAACCGGGCCTCATGGGCAGCGCGCTCCGCCTCCGGCTCAACCGAAGCGAGCGCTCGTGCCACGCGCCGGTAGACATCTTCTGCGTCCGACTCCCCTGGTTTGAGGTATTTTTCCTTCAGCACGTCGAGGCTGATGGTCTGTGTGGCCGTCCGGTCCTGCGGCCGACCCGTTTGATCGCGTTTCATGTCCCGCGCTCCCTAGACAAGCGCCGCAGGACGAACACCGCCCAGCAGCCATTGCATTAATTCTTGCACCGATCGGATCTGATTGCCAAACGGCAAGCGAGCAGCACCACGAAAGAAAAGGCCTTGCCGCGTATCGCCGTCAAACGCATGGCCGAGCTGCTGGTCGATGCAAAACTGGCCCATGCTGGACACACCGTCGCGCAGGCCACAATGCGACAGGCAGTCAAACGACATATTGCACTTTTTCTTCAGATGGGCAGCGGCTTGAAGTTTGGGCTCCAGACGCATGTATTTGTCCAGCCAGGGCGTGCGCACCGCACGCGCGGGCAAGCCGGCCACGCTGATGAATTCGACCAGATCTTCCGGTTTGGCGTCGGCCAGGACTTTTTTGAAGGCAGGGTCGGCGTCGCATTCCTGTGTGACGGCAAAAGCTGTGCCCAGCTGTACCGCAGACGCTCCCAGCGCCTGCAAGCGCAGGATGTCTTCGCGGCAGTTGATGCCACCTGCCGCAATCAGCGGAATTTCGCCCTCAATACCGGAAGTTTTGAAAAATTCCAACACTTGCGGAATCACCACCTCAAAATCAAACCGCTTGTCATGCAGGTCGGCTACTTTGGCCGCGCCCAGATGGCCGCCCGCCAGACCGGGATGTTCAATCACGATGGCATCAGGCAAGCGCCCTTTTTTCTGCCACTTGCGAACCAGCAACTGCACACCGCGCGCATCCGACAGGATGGGAATCAATGCGGCCTTGGGAAAGTCTTTGGCCAGTTCCGGCAAATCAAGCGGCAAACCCGCGCCGACGACCAGCGCATCGGCACTGCTGGCCAGCGCCTGGTGCACATAGGCCTCGTAAGCTGTGACGGCTTTCATCACATTCACCGCAAGCAGGCCACGGCCCTGTGACAACGCGCGCGCCCGGCGGATTTCCCGGTCCAGCGCCTCAAGATTGGCGGCGTCGATCTGCGCGCCGGCGTCAAGCTCCTTGTCGAGATGCCCGGTCTGGGCCATCAGGTCGGGATGCAAGCGCCGCAAGTCCACTGAAGACAAGGTGCCCACACCACCCAAGCTGGCCACCGCACCTGCCAGGCCCCCGGCAGAAACACACACGCCCATGCCGCCCTGCACCACGGGGATCAAGCTTTTACCGCCCAATCGCCAGGGCTTGAGGCCTGAGTCGTGCGCCAGCGTCTGCAAAATCTCTGCCATGGCGGCCGAATCGATATTGGCGCTTGCACCCAAGTCAGTAACTGATAATTTGTCCATCGTGCTCCACATAAGGTTGGTACGGGCCAGTGCCGCTGGTAGAGGCTATCGCGGCGGGCACAAAGCTGCCTTGTCGTACATCAAAGACATGGATTTCGCCGTCCTCAGTCACGTAGTGCCAGCCATGCAAAGTGAGAGGTCCTTCCTCCCTCTTACGACTGACCATCGGAGGCCCTTCCGTGTTTGATCCGCAGAACCTGCGCGCCCCGCAGGTCTGTCAGAACTCTCCGCCTCGGTTGACCTTGGCATCGACCATGTAAATGACCAACCCGTAGTTGGCGGAGTATTTCGTTTCGACCATGTCGAGGATGTGGCTCGCCACGGGTTCGTTGCACAACATCTCGATGCGCACGTTGGAGGACAGCAGCCAACGTGCGTCGCGCACACCACGGTTCCCGCGCCCGCGCGCATCGCAGACGGTATAGCCCTTGGCACCTGCCGCCAGCAACTCCGACACGACGATGTTTTCCAGTGCTTCCTCACAAATCAGCACCACCAGCTTGGTCCGGTTCTCGCTCATGAATTCCCCAGAATGCGATACGTCCACTTGACCATCTCATGGTACAGCGGGATGCCCACCAAGACGTTGAAAGGGAAGGTGACGCCCAGGGAGACACCCAGGGACAGCGCGGGATTCGCTTCGGGGATCGCGATGCGCATCGCCGCTGGCGCGGCGATGTAAGAGGCACTCGCGTACAACACGGCCAGCAAGGTGGTGCCGCCCAGCGACAGTCCCATGAGCCAGCCAATCAGCACGCCGCCCGCCGCCGAAACGACGGGCAGCACGATGCCGAAACCAACCAGGAACGGGCCGGCGCGTCTCAGATCGTCCACGCGAGATGCCGTCAGCACGCCCATGCCCAGCAGGAACAGCGACAGGAAACCCTTGAACATGTCGCCATAGAACTTGGTCAGCGAGCTATTGCCTTCGGCGCCCCACACCCATCCAATCAGCAGCGCCCCGACCAGCAGCACGATCGCCTTGCCGGCCAGCACCTCCTGCGCGAGCAGGCGCCACTGCGTCTCGCGGCTGATCCCCTTGGCCAGCAGCACGCCGATGATCAAGGCCGGAAATTCGAGGAACACCAGGAAGACCGACATATACCCTTCGTAGTCAATGCCCGCGCGCGCGAGGTAAGACGCGCCGACCGCGAAAGTCACCACCGACACCGAGCCGTAATGGGCCGCAATCGACGCAGCATCTGGGCGTGCAAGCCGACCGAACCGGCGCAGGATGGGGAACGCCAGCAACGGCGTACCCGCGCTCATCAACACCGCGACACCGATAGGCAGCAGGAGCTGGCCCACGGTGGCATTCGCCAGTTCGATGCCCCCCTTCAGTCCGATGCCGATCAGCAGGTAAATGCTCAGCGTGTCGGACAGTCCGCCCGAGAGCTTGAGGTCGGAGCGCAACAGGCCCGCGAACAGGCCCAGAATGAAAAAACCGACGACCGGATCTAGACTCATGATAGATTGACCGATGTGACCAAGTTACGCCTCGCTGGTGCGCCCGACAGGGGCCGACCCCCTGTTGCTGACGAAGCCGTCACTGCAGTTACTGAACCAGGGGCGAACCGGCTCCCTCCAGCGCGATGCCCTCGATGTCTGCCTCCCCCACCAGCAGACTCATGTACTGGTGCAAAGCCCTGGCGCGCGACTGCAGGGTCAGCAAGGCGTCGATGCGCTCGCGCACTTCCTCATAGGCGGGCTGTGTGCCACTGCGGCGCTCAAGCACCTCAATGATGTGAAAGCCGAAGCGGGTGTGAAAAAGACGCGAATGCACGCCTGTGCCGCTCTGTGTGTGCTGCACATGAAAAAGCTCCCTGGCCAGCTCCGGCGCGCAATCATCCGGAGCTATCCACCCAAGGTCGCCGCCCTGCGCACTGCTGGGGCAGTTCGACAGCTCGGCGGCAAGTTGTGCAAACCGGTCGGCCTGCACGCCTTTGTGCGAAAGCTCCAGCAGGGCGCGTTCGGCATGCACCGCCAGCGCCTGGACATTGACCCCCGGCGTGACGGCAAACAGGATGTGCCGCACATGCAGGGCCTGGCCCACCACAAACTGCGGCTTGTGAGCGTCGTAGTAACGCTGGCCTTCTTCTGCGGAGGGCGTGAGGCTGCTCACCTGCCGGTCCACCATCGTCTCGATGATCAGGCGCTCGGCCTCCGTCACCTCCAGTGCGGTCGTATGGGCGTGGTCCAGCAGCAGGCCTTGCCGCACCGCTTGCTGGCGCAGCAGCTCGGTGTAGGCCAGCTCGCGCAGCGTATCTGCGTCCGGCGCCTGCCCCGGCGCATGTAGCGCCACGCCGTTGATGCGGGCAATTGGAGTCGCCAGGGGGGCGGGCGCAGGGGCGCATTGGCAGGCGCTGCTGCCGCAGCCACGCGACATCTCAGCCGGTGTCAAGGTCAAGTCACTCATGAAAAACTCCCGGCTGCTCAACTGGATTTCTCGCGGCCGGCCGGCGTATGGCCGGGGACACCGAGGCGGCGGCTGCGCACGATCTGATGCGGACGGAACAGGTAGGCGACCGCGCCGAAACCGCTCCAGACATGTACCAGACGGCTGAACGGAAACAGCAAAAAAATCGTCATGCCAAACACAATGTGAAACAGGAACGGCCAGGGCAGGACCGCGAGGGCCGCAGAATCGACCTCGCGCAGGGTCAGGATGCGCTGCGCCCAGTCGGACAGGATCAGCATCACGCTGCCGTCCGCATGTCCCCAGGAGTACGGCAAGGTGATCAGGCCCACCACCAGTTGCACCCACAGAATCAGCAGTATGGCCAGGTCGGCGGCATGGCTGGTGTAGCGGATGCGCGGATCGAACATGCGCCGGTAGATCAGCATGGACAGACCGATGAAACAGATGAAGCCGGCAATGCCCCCCGCATAAATCGCCAGGCGCTGCTTCATGGCGGCGTCCATGAAAATGCCGTACACCGCATGCGGTGTCAGCAAGCCCACGAGATGGCCGAAAAACAGGAACAGGATGCCAACGTGGAAGAGGTTGCTGCCCCAGCGCAGCAGACCGGTGCGCAGCAGCTGCGAGGAGTCACTTTTCCAGGTGTACTGGTCGCGGTCAAAGCGGATCAGGCTGCCCAGCAGAAACACCGTCAGGCAGATGTAGGGATAGACCCCGAATAGAAAGCCGTGAAGTCCGGTGTTCATGCTTGTGCTCCCTGGGATGGGCGTGCCCGAGCTGCGCGGGGCACGATGTGAATCGGTTGCGGCTGGCCCGGCTTGGCCTGGCCTTTGGAAGAGCAGCCATCAAAAACGACCGGCTCTTCCCAGACGGTATCTATCGGCTCTTCAGCGGCAAGCTGGACCGGGTGGGCCTTTTCGCCCGCCAGCTCCAGCAGCGCACCGAGCACGGATGCATAAGCGCTGCCGCGTTGCTGCAGCGCTGAAAAAATGGCGTTGAAGATATGGGCCATCTCGGCTAAAAACTCGCGCGCCTCGCGCGGTGGCTGGGTGGAGGTGAACTCCAGCAGCACGGGCAGAAAATCTGGCATCTCGCCTTCGGCCAGGTACATGCCTGCCTTTTCGTAGGTTTGTGCCAGGTCAATCATGGCCGGGCCGCGATCACGCGAGTCGCCGTGCACATGTTCAAACAGGTGCAGCGATGTGGCACGGCCACGGTCAAACAGCTCGACATACGTCGCCTCTGTCTCCAGCGGCTCGGCCATCGCAAGCGCGGCCATCATGGCGTCCAGCTCGGCCAGACGCTGCGGTGCCAGCGCGCGCTCCGTGTGCAACGCCTCACGCAGCGGTGCGAGGTGATCGCGCAGCTCGGCGTCGGGGTAGGCCAGCAGCCGGGCCAGCACGCGCAGGGTTTTTGAAGCCACAGGGGGGGGATTGAAAAGTGCCATGGTTCAGACCTCTACCTTGATGGGAATGGTGCGCTTCTTGTTACCGCCAAACAGACTGACGTCGCTGACGCCGTCGGAGCAACCGTTGCCGAAAGTAAAGCCGCAACCACCCCGCATGTCGAAGGTGTTTTCGGCATACTCGCGGTGGCTGCTGGGGATCACAAAGCGGTCTTCGTAGTTGGCAATCGCCATGATGTGGTACATGTCCTCGACCTCCGCCACCGTGAGGCCGGCCTGCTCGAGCACCGCCAGGTTCTGCACCTGGTCTACATGTTTGCTGCGCTGGTAAGAGCGCATGGCCAGCATGCGCTGCAAGGAGCGGATGACGGGTGCCGTATCGCCTGCAGTCAGCAGGTTCGCCAGGTACTGCACGGGAATGCGCATCTGCGCAATGTCGGGCAACTCGCCGTTGATGCCAATGTGACCGGCATTGGCCGCAGAAGTGATGGGCGACAGCGGCGGCACATACCAGACCATGGGCAGGGTGCGGTACTCCGGGTGCAGCGGCAAGGCCACTTTCCACTCCACCGCCATCTTGTAGACCGGGCTGCGGCGCGCGCCTTCCAGCCAAGCCTCGGGAATGCCGTCCTTGCGCGCCTGCTCAATGACTTTGGGATCGTTCGGGTCCAGAAAGATGTCAAGCTGGGCCTGGTACAGATCCTTGTCATCCTCCACGCTGGCCGCTTCCTGGATGCGGTCGGCGTCGTACAGCACCACACCGAGGTAACGAATGCGGCCGACACAGGTTTCACTACAGACGGTGGGCTGACCGGCTTCAATACGCGGGTAGCAGAAAGTGCATTTCTCCGCCTTGCCGCTTTTCCAGTTGTAATAAATTTTCTTGTAGGGGCAACCCGAAACACACATGCGCCAGCCCCGGCATTTGTCCTGGTCGATCAGCACAATGCCGTCTTCCTCGCGCTTGTAGATGGAACCGGATGGACAGGACGCCACACAGGCCGGGTTGAGGCAATGCTCGCACAGGCGCGGCAAATACATCATGAAGGTGTTTTCGAACTGGCCGACCATGTCTTTCTGGACCTGATCGAAATTGGCCAGGTTGGCGTCCTTGCTGCGCTTGGAAAATTCACCGCCCAGGATCTCTTCCCAGTTCGGGCCCCACTCAATCTTCTCCATGCGTTTGCCGGTGATCAGGCTGCGCGGCCGCGCTGTCGGTGTGGCCTTCATCTCGGGGGCCGACTGCAGGTGGTCGTAGTCGAAGGTGAAGGGCTCGTAATAGTCGTCAATCTGCGGCATGTTCGGGTTGGAAAAAAGGCGCATCAACAACTTCCACTTGCCGCCCTGGCGCGGCTCGATGGAACCGTTGGCCTTGCGCACCCAGCCACCGTTCCATTTGTCCTGGTTTTCCCACTCCTTGGGGTAGCCGATGCCGGGTTTGGTTTCGACATTGTTGAACCAGGCGTATTCCATACCGGGCCGGTTGGTCCATACGTTTTTGCAGGTGACTGAACAGGTGTGGCAGCCAATGCACTTGTCGAGATTGAGCACCATGCCGATTTGCGCGCGTATCTTCATGCTGCTTCTCCCATTTGCTGCACCGCCAGGGCACGGTCGTCATCGCGTGGCGTGTCGAGCCAGTCCACCTTGTCCATCTTGCGCACCACGACAAATTCGTCGCGGTTGGTGCCTATGGTCCCGTAGTAGTTGAATCCGTAGCTGAACTGGGCGTAACCGCCGATCATGTGGGTGGGTTTAAGCACAATGCGCGTCACCGAGTTGTGGATGCCACCGCGAATGCCGGTGATTTCTGAGCCCGGTGTGTTGATGTTTTTCTCCTGCGCGTGGTACATCATGACCATGCCGGGGTTGACACGCTGGCTCACCACCGCGCGGGCCGCTATGGCGCCGTTGATGTTGAACAATTCAACCCAGTCGTTGTCCACAATGCCGGCACTCTTTGCATCGTCTTCGCTGAGCCAGATAACCGGCCCGCCGCGATTGAGCGTCAGCATGATCAGGTTGTCACTGAAGGTCGAGTGAATGCCCCACTTCTGGTGCGGTGTGATGAAGTTCAGCAAAATCTCGATGTTGCCATTCGGCTTGATGCCGTGAATGCCGGCGGTAGTTTTTAAATCGACCGGTGGCCGGTAACTGCTGAAGCCTTCGCCGAAAGCAGTCATCCAGGGATGGTCCATGTAGAACTGCTGGCGACCCGTCAGCGTACGCCACGGAATCATCTCGTGCACATTGGTGTAGCCTGCGTTGTACGAGACGGTCTCGGATTCGATGCCGCTCCAAGTGGGTGATGAAATGATCTTGCGCGGTTGCGCCTGAATGTCGCGAAAGCGGATTTTTTCGTCTTCGCGGTGGACTGCCAGGTGGGTATGGTCGAGGCCGGTCTGCCTTCCCAAAGCTTGCCATGCCTTGACTGCCACATGGCCATTGGTCTCTGGCGCGAGTTGCAACACAACTTCGCAAGCCTCAATATCGGTTTCGATCTTCGGCATGCCGCAGGTCACGCCTTCGGCCGTTGTGAGCCCATTGAGTTGGCCCAGTTGCGTCACCTCGGTCTGGGTGTTCCAGCTGATGCCTTTGCCGCCATTGCCCACTTTGTTCATCAAGGGGCCCAGGGCGGTGAAGCGCTTGTACACGTTGGGGTAGTCGCGCTCAACCACGACCATGTTGGGCGCGGTTTTTCCAGGAATCAGATCGATTTCACCTTTCTTCCACTCTTGCACGCCGAAGGGTTGCGCCAGCTCGGCGGGGGTGTCATGCATCAGCGGCGCCAGCACCAGCTCGCGTTCCACGCCCAGGTGGCCGATGCATACTTCGCTGAATTTCTTCGCGAAACCTTTGTAAATATTCCAGTCGCTGCGTGACTGCCACGCCGGGTCCACGGCGCTCGACAGCGGGTGTATGAAGGGGTGCATGTCGCTGGTGTTGAGATCGTTTTTCTCATACCAGGTGGCGGTGGGCAGCACGATGTCCGAGTACAGACAAGTCGTGCTCATGCGGAAGTCCAGCGTCACGAGCAGATCGAGCTTGCCTTCGGGCGCCTGGTCATGCCACACCACTTCGGAAGGCCTGGCTTCCTCAGGCCCCAGGTCCTTGCCCTGCACGCCGTGGTCTGTACCCAGCAGGTGCTTCAGAAAGTACTCGTGGCCTTTGCCGCTGGAGCCCAGCAGGTTGGAGCGCCATACAAACATGTTACGCGGCCAGTTGTCGGGGTGATCCGGGTCTTCGCAGCTCATCTTGAGTGAGCCGTCTTTGAGGCTGTTGACGGCGTAATCCTTGGGGTCCATGCCGGCGGCGTTGGCGTTGCGCACCACCTGCATCGGGTTGGTCTGCAGCTGGGGCGCGGAAGGCAACCAGCCCATACGCTCGGCACGCACGTTGTAGTCGATCATGCTGCCGCCAAACATTTTTTTGTCAGCCAGCGGTGACAGGACTTCTTCCATGCCCAGCTTTTCGTAGCGCCACTGGTCAGTGTGGGCGTAGAAGAAGCTGGTCGAGTTCATTTGCCGCGGTGGGCGAATCCAGTCGAGTGCAAAGGCCAGTGGCAACCACCCGGTTTGCGGACGCAATTTCTCCTGGCCCACATAGTGAGCCCAGCCGCCACCGCTTTGACCGATACAGCCGCACATCATCAACATGTTGATGACGCCGCGGTAGTTCATATCGGCGTGGTACCAGTGGTTCATCGCCGCGCCGATGATGACCATGGATTTGCCGTGGGTTTTGTCGGCGTTGTCGGCAAACTGGCGTGCCACGGTGATGAGCTGCGCGCGTGGCGTGCCGGTGATGCGCTCTTGCCAGGCAGGCGTGTACGGGGTGTCGTCATCGAAGCTCTTGGCCGCCAGCTCGCCCGGCAGGCCGCGCGCCACGCCGTAGTTGGCTACCTGCAGGTCGAAAACGGTGGCGACCAATGCCTCGCGCTTGTCGCCTTCCTTGCCAAGGGAGATGCGTTGCACCGGGACCGTACGCACCAGCACGTCCTTGCTGCCCGCGCCGGTGGCATTGTTGGGAAAGTGTTCGTGGACAATGCCGCCGAAGTAAGGAAAGCCGACCTTGGCGGTTTCCGTGCTCGGGTTGTCGCCTTCCATGACGGACAGCTTGAGCTTGACCTCATGCCCATGACGCGCCTCTTTTGCCTGAAGATTCCACTGGCCCTCGTCGGCGCGACCGTCAGGGCCCCAGCGGAAACCAATCGCGCCGGTGGGCAGTACGACTTTTCCGCTCTCGTCAAAGGCAACTGTTTTCCAGTCGGGATTGTTGGCCTGCCCGAGATTGCCGTTGAAGTCGGAGGCGCGCAGGTAGCGGTCCGGCACCATGACGGTTTCGCCGCCGGGGAGTTGCTGTTCCTTGAGCATCACCAGCATGGGCATGTCGGTGTAGCGGCGTACGTAATTGTCGAAATACGCGCTTCGTGTGGTACGAGCCTCCCGACCGCCTGCCAGCGGCTGCCCCCCGAGGGGGTCTGAAGAACTTGGGGCGGCCCGGCGTTCTTCGGCGCCATCGGGAAAGTAGAACTCTTTCAGAATGACGTGGCCCATGGCCATGGCGACAGCAGCATCGGTTCCCTGTTTCGGGCTCATCCAGATGTCGGAAAGTTTGGCGACTTCCGAATAATCCGGAGTAATGGCCACTGTCTTGGCGCCTTTATAGCGGACCTCGGTGAAGAAGTGCGCATCAGGCGTGCGCGTTTGCGGTACGTTGGAGCCCCAGGCGATGATGAAGCTGGAGTTGTACCAATCCGCCGACTCCGGCACGTCGGTTTGCTCTCCCCAAATCTGCGGGCTGGCGGGGGGAAGATCGCAGTACCAGTCGTAAAAGCTCATGCTCACGCCGCCGATCAGGCTCAGGTACCGGCTGCCCGCCGCATAGCTGACCATGGACATCGCGGGAATTGGCGAGAAGCCAATGATGCGGTCGGGACCGTACTGCTTGATGGTGTAGACGTTGGAGGCCGCCACGATCTCGTTGACTTCGTCCCAGCTGGAGCGGACAAAACCGCCCAGTCCGCGAACGCTCTGGTAGTCCTTGCGCTTGGCGTCGGACTGGGCAATGGAGGCCCAGGCATCGACCGGGTCCAGCGTCAGGCGCGCTTCGCGCCAGAGCTTGAGCAGTCGGCCACGCACCAGGGGATATTTCACGCGGTTGGCGCTGTACAGGTACCAGCTGTAACTGGCGCCGCGGGCGCAACCGCGCGGTTCGTGGTTGGGCATGTCCCAGCGCGTGCGCGGGTAATCGGTCTGCTGGGTTTCCCAGGTCACGATGCCGCCTTTGACATAAATCTTCCACGAGCACGAGCCCGTGCAGTTCACGCCATGGGTACTGCGCACCACCTTGTCGTGGGCCCAGCGATTGCGATAAGCGTCTTCCCAGGTCCGGTCTTCGCCGGTGGTGACGCCGTGCTCTCCGGAAAACGGCTCTGTGGGTTGAGAAAAATAGGTCAGTCGGTCAAGAAAATGGCTCATGAGATACCTTCGAGTGTTTCTAAAAATGTTCAGGACTGAGCTGGCTCGCTACGCGCAGCTACGGTTTGTCCCGCAAGGTTTCAGGTCAGGGGTTTTTGATTTCTGAGCCGGCGCGCAGATAGAACCACCAGTTGAGAATCAGGCACAACGCATAAAACACGGCGAAGCCATACATCGCCATCTCCGGCGTACCGGCTTTAATTTGGGCGCCAATGACCACCGGGGCGATAAACGAGCCGTAGGCGCCAACCGCTGCCGTCCAGCCCAGTACAGGTCCAGCCTGAACCCGATCAAAGATCACGCCAATGGTGCGGAAGGTGGAGCCATTGCCGATGCCGCTGGCTGCAAACAGCACAACAAACAGCACCATGAAGACCAGGAAGTACTGCTCTGGTTCGGCCGACTTGTAGGCGAGCAGCATCACGTAGCCAAGTGCAGCGGACGCCGCCACCATGACGCTGGAAATCACCTGAGTGACGATGGAGCCGCCGACCTTGTCGGACAGCCAGCCGCCAAACGGGCGGATCAGTGCGCCAACGAAGGGCCCAATCCAGGCATAGGTCAGGGCCGACGGTGCGTTCGGGTTCTTGATCGTGTGTGTCATCACGCCGGCGATGTCAGGCACATGCTGAAAGCCGAAGATCACCGTGATCGACAGCGGCAGCGCCATCGAGAAGCCGATAAATGAACCAAAGGTAACAATGTAGAGAATCGTCATTGACCAGGTGTGCTTGTTCTTGAAAATATCGAACTGCTTGGTCAAATTGCCTTTCATCTCGCCAAAAGCTGCCAGCTTCATAACCCCCAGGGTGGCAATGACGATCAGCGGGAGCGCTACCCACATGTTGAGCAGCCCCAAGCCGGAAGGAGCCGGAAGGTACAGGTAAAGGCCCACGCCGCCGACCACGAATGCCAGGCCGTACAGATAGACGATCTTGCCGAACGCACGCAGGGTGCCGCCGTAATTGGGCGAAATCGGCAGCAGGTTGTTCATGCCGAACCAGGCGGCGATCACCAGAGGCACAAGAATCGCCGCCCAGATGAAACCGGCGTTCTGCACATAGGTCGGTGTGCCGGCAAGAATCTTGCCGAAGATCCAGCCTGAATCTTTCATCAGCACCATCGAGCCACCACCGACCGCGCCAAAAATGCCGATGGTCATCACCAGCGGAATCACGATCTGCATGGTGGTGACACCGAAGTTGCCCAGGCCCGCGTTCAGGCCAAGCGCAAGACCCTGCTGCTTCTTGGGAAAGAAGGTGTTGATATTGCTCATCGAGGCGGAAAAATTGCCGCCGCCAATGCCTGAGAGGAAGGCGCAGATCTGGAACACCCACAATGGCGTGGTCTTGTCCTGCAGCGCGATGCCTGTCCAGACTGCGGGAACGATGAGCAGCAGGGTGGTCAGGAAGACTGTGTTGCGCCCGCCCGAAAGCCGGATAAAGAACGATGCCGGGATGCGCAAGGTGGCACCCATCAGGCCGGCAATGGCGGTGAGCGTGAACAGTTCGGCGGGCTTGAACGGAAAGCCCAGGTTCAGCATCTGCACGGTAATGATGCCCCACATCAGCCAGACAGCGAAAGCCACCAGCAGGTTGGGAATCGATATCCACAGGTTGCGGTTGGCAATGCGTTTGCCGGTGTGCCTCCAGAACTCATCGTCTTCTGGGCGCCAGTCGGCAATGTCGGCGCCCGACATGACCTCGTTGCGACCCCCGTGCGGGGAACCTTCTGGACGCAAGGCGGCACTGGCTACACCGGCTTTGACTGTTGTGGTCATGATTAATCCTCATCATTATTGATTTTTCCAAATACACGGGCAGTGAATTGGACCGTTTTCACCTTCGCCCTCTGGGAGAGGGTTGGGGTGAGGGATTGAGCGTTCTGAATGTCATGAGTTTTGAAACGCTCAATAGGTAGGTCGTGTCAGTTCTTCAGGCTGAACGGAGTTGCATTGCTGCCCATGACTTCGGTACGACGCACTTCGGTCCAGTACATCCAGATCAGCGAGACCCAGACCACGCCGTACATGAACATGAAGGCGCTGGAGCGGATGCCGGTCAGGTCCATCAAGGCACCAAAAATGATGGGCAATACAAAGCCGCCCAGGCCACCAGCCAGCCCCACAATGCCGCTGACCGCGCCGATGTTGGCGCCATAGTCGTCACTGATGTATTTGAAAACGCTGGCCTTGCCGAAAGCCCAGGCAATGCCCAGCAGAAACATCAGCGCCGTGAAGGTGTAAACGTTCAGGCCGATGTGGAAGGTCGCCGGGCCGTTGACCGTGAGGATGGTGAAGTCGGTCTGCGGATACGACAGCAGGAACAGGCAGACCCAGCTCACCCACATCACCCACCAGGTGACACTGTGCGCGCCATACTTGTCGGACAACACACCACCGAAGGCGCGCAGAATGCCGCCCGGCAGGGAGAAGCAGGCTGCCAGCAGCGCGGCCACGCGGATGTCCAGACCGAACTCGCCAACGTAGTACTGCACCATCCACAGCGACAAGGCCACATACCCACCGAACACAATGCTGTAGTACTGGCAGTACTTGATGACCTTCGGGTCTTTGAGCAGCTTGAGCTGGTCACTGAACTTGACGTGGCTCGGCACCAGATGCGACGGGTCGCTGTGGCTGAACAGCCAGAACAGCACCAGTGCCGCCAGCATGATGACGGCGTACACCTGCGGCACCATGGCCCAGCCAAAGGCCACCAGCAGCACGGGTGCCACAAACTTGTTGACGGCAGCACCGGAGTTGCCGGCGCCGTACACACCCATGGCCATGCCTTGCCGGTTTTTCGGAAACCAGCGTGCCACATAAGGTGTGCCGACAGAAAACGATCCGCCAGCCAGGCCGACAAACAGGCCAATGACCAGAAAGTGCCAGTAGGCGGTGGCGTAAGCCATGAGCCAGATCGCGGGGATGGTGGTGGCCATGAGGATGGCCATGACGATGCGCCCGCCATAACGGTCGGTCCAGATGCCGAGCGGCACACGGATCAGCGACCCGGTGAGCACCGGTGTGGCCGCGAGCAGGCCAAACTCGGTGGCGTTGAGGTCGAGCATCTTCTTGATCGGAATGCCGATAACGCCAAACATCATCCAGACCATGAAGCAGACGGTGAAGGCCAGCGTGCTGACGATCAGCACCGCCCATGCTTTTTTTGGGTTTCCCAGTTCAGAGGCCATGTAGTTTCTCCAGGTACATGGCATAACTGTCGACGTTTCCCGTCGCCCTGAATATTCTCCTTTGGAACGGGACGGCGTAAGGAAAAACCGATGGCAGCCCGCGCGGCCATCCTTCTCAAGAACTACCCGGTCATCAAACCGAAGAGGACTTGCGGTAGATCAAGCCGCATGAACGCGGCTTGTAGCAGGCACTTGGCAGAGACGGTACCCAGCGTGGCTTTTCAGCCGGCGAGCGGCCCTGGCCCGTTGGCGCCTCCTTTGGTCAAAATTCAAGCCTTTTATGCCTCCAGCCCTTATGGCGCGGGCGCAAGCAGCTATCAAAACAAGAGCAATTGACAGGTGTTCTGGTGCGCCCGGACGCCGCATTGTCAGGCTGCGTCCTGCCCGGCGGCGTACACCGCTGCCTGTACGCGCGAGCTGAGCTGCAGCTTGCGCAGGATGTGCTGGACGTGAACCTTCACCGTCGTCTCCGCGATGTCGAGCTTGCGGGCAATCACCTTGTTGCTGTCGCCGCGCGCGATCAGCGCCAGCACCTCGCGCTCGCGCGCCGACAGCAGCGTGATGGCGGAGTCATCCGGCCGAGCTGGCGCCGGCACTTCCCCGTTGCGGCCACCATTGACCGCAGCGACTTCGCCATGGGCGTTCGGGGGGGCCTTGGACCGGAAGGCGGCCACCAGCTTGGTCATCATCTCCGGGCTGACGACCGATTCCCCGTCCAGAACCTTGATGATGGATTCCGACAGGCGGTCCAGCTCCACCGTCTTGAGCAGGTAGCCTTCTGCACCGGCCTGCAAGGCCGCAGCCAGATCGGCCTCGTTTTCACTGACCGTCAGCATCAGGATCCGGGTGCCCGGCGCCGCCTCCTTGAGTGCAGCGATGCCGTCCACGCCCAGCACACCGGGCAGGTGGTTGTCCAGCAGGATCAGGTCAGGCTGGCTGCGTTCCAGACAACGCAGCGCCTCGCCGATGTCACCGGCCTCTCCCGCCACCTCGAATCGATCATCCTGCGAGAGCAGGGCCACAAGTCCACGGCGAAACAGGTTGTGGTCGTCAACCACCAGCAACTGAACCCTCTTTGTAAAAGTGCCCTGCATCACGCGCCTGCCCTCTGCTCTAGCAGCTCGGCCGGCATGGACGCTTTCGTCGTCGGACCGCCACCCACTTGCGGATGAGGCGGCAGCGTCAGCGTGACAGAGGTCCCCTGCCCCGCCACCGAAACAATGTGTATCTCGGCGCCGATACGCCCAGCCCGCTCGCGCATGATGTTGAGTCCAACATGCGACTCCCCAGGGTACTTTCGGGTGTCGAAACCGGCGCCATTGTCCCGCACCACAAATCGCCAGTGCGCGCCTTTGACTACCTCCAGATCGACTTGCGTGGCGCCGGCATGCTTGCGCACATTGGACAGCGCCTCCTGCAGCACATGCAGCACCTGCACCTGGACGTCGGACGGCAGCGGCAGCCCCTGTCCGTGGACCTGCAACCTTGCTGGCAAGCCCGCCTGACTCTGAAACTTCTGCAGGGTTTCCTGCAGCGCCTGCTCAATGTCGTCGGTGTTGGTGCGCGTGCGGAAATGCACCAACAGTTCGCGGACGTCACCAATGCTTTCGCGCAGTCCGATGTCCAGTTCGTCAAGCGCGCCGTCTATTTGCTGGACCTGCCCCTTTTGCACGGCCGTGCGGAGCAACTGCACCTGAATCTTCAGGAACGCCAGGGACTGGGCAATCGAATCATGCAGATTGCGCGCCAGCAAGGCACGCTCCTCCGCAACCGCCGCTTCCCGGTCCAGGGCGTCGGCGCGCAAGCCCTCCAGTGAGCTGGCCAAGTGACTGGCCAATGAATCCAGCAGCTCTATTTCGTCGGCGTTCAAAAGGATGGGGCTGCGAAAAAACAGGTTGAATTCTCCGAGCACGCGCTGCTGCAGCCGGATCGGAACACTGACGACACTCTCGAAGCCGACCTTGGCGCAATGACGCACGGGCGCCTCATCATGGCTGAGGATGGGGATGACGCGGGTGCGGGCATCCGGTCGCAGGTTGCCGCAGGCACAGGCCCCGGCCAGCAGACTGCGCTCTTCTTCCACCAAATCCCGCGGGAAGCAGTCGGACGCCAGCATCAGGTAACGCTGGTTGGCATCGTCGGACCACCGCACTGTTGCCGCATCGGCCTTCATCACCGCGCGCACGCGCTGCGCAAACCCCTTTGCCAACTCATCGATGGTGCCCGCCTGGGCCAAAAACGCGCTGACTTTGTAAAGCGCCTCCAGCCGCGCGCGCTGCGCTTCAATGCGCCGTGTCTTGACTTCCACCTTGCCTTCCAGTCCTTCGTAGAGCGACTGCAGGTTGGTGGCCATGTGGTTGAAGCCGGCGGCCACCTGGCCGAATTCGTCAACCGTGTCTACCTCGATGCGTGTCCTGAAGTCGCCGGACTCCAGCTTGCGCAGGCCCTGGCGAAGTTGTCCCAACGGATTGATCACATACATATAACCGGTATAAAGCATGACCACTGCGCCGCTCACCGCCAATGCCATCATCAGGAGCTGGAACAGGTTCAGGATGGCTGTCAGCCGTGATAAATGCTGTTCGATCACCAGGACCAATCGGTCGCAGGCATCCACAAATTCGTTCCCAGCCTTGCGCAGGACTTGCGGCTGCGGTGCAGGCTCTGTCAGCCACAGCTGTCGTTGGTCGCGCCAGAGAACCTCGACATCGGCGAAGCGCTGGCGTACCTTGTCATCCCACGGCACAAAAAGCGGCCGGGTAGGGTCGCCCTCACGCAGCAGCGTCAGGCTCTCATCGAAACCGACCACGAGATTCTGCAGCTCACCACGCTCCACACCCGCTTGCACCGCACTTGCCAGGCGCCAGGTTTGCATACGCATGCGCCCCGCCTCATTCACAGCCGCTGCACCACCCTCAAGCTGCCAGGTGACCCACAGGGTCAGCCCAATGGAGAGCAGCGCAACCACCAGCAGGCTGGCGCCGATACGGACCAGCTTTTTGGCGAGCGAGGCGGTGTGCTGCATGCCGCTAGCGTAACGCCGATCAGGGCCACGCGCCATGCGCGCGCGCATGGCGCTGTCGCAGGATCAGGGTTTGAGTTTGAGTTTGCCTGTTAGCTGTGGGGTCTGCGGTCCGACACCAGCGGCGTGCGCGCACGCGACACTCATGCATTTGGCCGCTGGTAGCGGTGCATTCTGGCGTTGCAGCAAGATGGCCAACTCCAAAACGCTCTGTTTTTGATAGCTGTTGGAGCAATATTTATAAGGGCTATGGTCGTTTTTGACTATAAATTCAGGGCCTGCATGAGCTCGGGAAGGACGAGCCCTTGTCTTTACAACCGCCGGGTTGAGCCGCCCTTTATCGCGTCGTCGCCTCCCCGTGCTTTTTTGCAATCATTTTTTTCTTGCCGGTTTCACTGCCGTGGCAGCTTTTCTGGCCACCGCCTGTTTGACTGTCGCCTTTTTGGCTGTGGCTTTCACAGCCGCTACTTTTTTGACAGCAGGCTTCTTCGCGGCAAGCTTGCCGGGCACCACGTTGCTGGCAGAGACTTTTTGAAGCACTGCTTTTTTGCCCGCCATCTTCTTGGCAGCCACCAGCTTGATGGGCACCACCTCATCAGGCGGGCCGGCCATGTCCAGACCAAACACGTCGCCAAGAAAGGCATCATCAAGTACTTTGACAAATTCTGGCGCTGTGCGTTTTGTCGCAAGGCCGCTGCCTGCCGCCTGAATCAGCTCCTTGGCATCAACGTTGCACAAGGTAAACAAAAGCTCGGGCCGGTGGTCAAGCCTGGCGCCTACGCCGTAGAGCACGGCCGCCACATGTTTGCACATGTCGGCCCAGTCAGGGCAGCTACAGCTGAATTTGAGGGCCTTGGCGCTTGGCATCAAACCTGTGCCGGGCTGGCACAGGCGCTGCATCACCGACGTTGACAGCTTGCCTTGCAAAATCTCCACCAGCGAAGCGATGGAGCCGGAGCAATCTTTGCAGATGGCTTTCCATTGCGCTGGCTCAACCGATTTAACGGTGACTTCGACTTTGTACAGTGAAGAACCCATCACCAGTGCATTGACCTTGCCAGCGCTGATCTGCAGGTCAATCACCGAGCCATTGCGCACATAAGTGCGGCCGCGTGGCAGGCGGTTGTCGTAGTCGCTGTGGGCTTCGAGGTTGTCGCACCAAGTTTTGCCCCACACGGTTTTGGCCAGCGCACCACGGTAGGCGGCAATCGGGCTGTACAGCTTGCCAGCCTTTTTGGCTTTGGTTGCGGCTTTTTCGGCCTGTTTTTGCCGGGCGCCCACAGAGACATAGGGTTTCCAGCCGTAATAACTCATGTGTTGTCCTTCTTCGCGTTATCAGTTGTCCTGTGCCGTGTGGATGTCCAGCCTGACGAGCTTGAGCAGCTCGGCATCGCTCAATTCAGTCAATTGCAGCTCCGCACCACCTTCAAGCACATCTTGCACCAGCTGCTTTTTGCTTTCAATCAGCTGGTCGATGCGGTCTTCCACTGTGCCCTGGCAGACAAACTTGTGTACCAACACATTGTGTTTTTGTCCGATGCGAAAGGCGCGGTCGGTCGCCTGGTTTTCAACCGCCGGGTTCCACCAGCGATCAAAGTGAATGACGTGCGACGCCGCAGTCAGGTTCAGCCCGGCCCCGCCGGCCTTGATGGACAGCACAAAAAACGGCGTGAGCTCATCGTCCTGAAAACGTTTGACCAGCGCCTGCCGTTTGGCCACGGGCGTGCCGCCATGTAAAACCAGGCCTTCGCGGCCAAAAATACTGCCCAGAAAGGCGGCCAGTGGTTCGGTGGTTTCACGGAACTGGGTAAACACCAGCACTTTTTCCTGCTTCGCGGCAATCACTTCCACCAGCTCGCGCAGGCGGGAAAATTTGCCGCTGTCGGCTTCGGCCCAGGCACCGTCACCCAGCCACTGCGACGGGTGGTTGCAGATCTGCTTGAAGCGCATCAGGTACGACAACACCAGGCCTTTGCGCTGCATGCCATCGGTGCTATCCAGCGCAGCGGCCAGTTCCTTGACAGCGCGCTGGTACAAAGCGGCCTGCGCCGGGCTCAGGTGGCAAAAGGCTTTGAGTTCGGTTTTGTCGGGCAGGTCGGCAATCACACGCTTGTCGGTCTTCATGCGGCGCAAGATGTAAGGCTGCACCAGGCTGCGCAGCGGGCCAAAGTGTTCTGCCTGCGCCAGCCGTTTGGTGAACTGGGTAAACACCTTGCTGCTGCCCAGCAAGCCGGGATGGGTAAAGTCAAAAATCGACCACAGGTCAGACAAACGGTTTTCTACCGGTGTGCCGGTCAGTGCAATGCGCGAGCCAGCCTGCAGTTTTTTAACCTGCCGGGTTTGCTGGGCGCTTGGATTTTTAATGGCCTGCGCCTCATCAACCACCACCAGCCGCCACTGCACGGCTTGCAGCCCAGGCAGGCGCGCCAGGCTGCCGTAGCTGGTCACGACCAGATCATGCGCGACCAACTGGCTGGCATCCAGCGCTTTCAAATCGGCCATCGGCAGGGCCGAAGGATGCGCTACCAGCAGGCGCAGACTGGGTGCAAAACGCGCCGCCTCGCCCGCCCAATTGGCCAGCAAGGATGCGGGCACGACCAGCAGGCTGGGCTGATGTCTGTTTTTGGCCGCTGCTGACTCTTCTTGAAGCACCAACAGCAAAGACAACACCTGAATCGTTTTACCCAGCCCCATGTCGTCAGCCAGGCAGGCGCCCAGGCCTAGCTGGGTCAGCAGATACAACCAGCGCACACCGGCTTCCTGGTAAGGACGCAGTGTGGCTTTCAGCGCTGCGCCGGGGCTGACGCGGGCCAGGCCCTCGGGCTGGCGCAGGCCTTGCAGCGTCTGGGCCAGCCAGGGGCCAGCGACCAGCTCTGACCAGTCGGCATCTCCCAATGCATCCGCCGGGCCAGTACCGTCCAGCGATGCACCTGCCACCAGGCGCAGGGCTTCGGCAAAGGGCAGACCGTTGGCTGCGGCTTTTTCAATCGCCTCAAAACGCTGCAGCAGCCGCTCCAGCGACTTCTTGTTCACTTCCACCCAGCGGCCACGCAGCAGTTGCAAACCATCACCCCCCTTGAGCAGCGCCGTGATGTCGGCGGCGCTCAAGGGCTCACCATCGAGCGACACCTCCATGCTGAAGTCCAGCAACGCGCCAGCGCCCAGCAATGATGGCGGGCGCGCGCCCACGCTGCCTTTGACGCTGGGGCGGCTGGGCCTGCCCGCCTTCCACACGCCAGGCGTCCGCACCACAATGCCAGCGGCTTCGAGCTGGCCCACATCACGTAAGAAGGCAAACGCCTGCTCGGGGCTCCAGCGCAGCGGGTGGTAGATGCCGCCTTCTTTCACCATCTCATCGAGCCACGCGCAATGCGTTGCGGCGCGCTGCACCGGCAGCAGCAAAGACAGCAACTGCGCCTGCTGCCCGGCGCCAGCAAACTCAGCCAACGCGCGTGACAGCGGCTGGTGCTGCGCCTTGCCTGCGGCAGACAAGCCTGCGGTGTAGGTTGCCAGAAAAGCAAACGGGTAGTCCGGGTCTTTGCGGTTTTCAGCAAGATTGAAATGCACCCGGCCTACCATGTTCCAGATCGGGTGGCGGGTTTTTAAAAACTCCTGTAACGGCAATCCTGAAGCAGCCAGCTCTACCGCAAGCGCGGCATCCATACCCTGCCAAAGCGCAGCAAGCACCTGAGCCGTCAGGTATTCGGCACCTTGCATGGGCGGTGCGTCGGCTACCCATGCTTCCAGTCGCTCGGCTGCAGGCAAGGCTACCGTGAAAGGATCAGCAAGCTCCGGCAAGGCACAAAGCGCAGTCACGTAACTGGCCGCAAAGTCACGCCACCAGCCCCACACTGGCGGCAACACCTGGCCTACACCAACCGCGCCCAACTGTAGCAATCCGTGCCCGGCACCGCGCCCAAAAGCCTGTGTCAGTTCGACCGAATTCTTTTCAGCCAACACAGGAGCGTCGGCACCAGGCAGCGCCAACAGATGCCCGCGCGGGCTGATCTGCAGCGCCAGTTCAGCCAATTTCGCCTCTGATTTTGCTCGCAAGCTGAGTCTGAACAGCGCTCATTGACCGCCTGCCCTGGTCAGGCTTTTGGCCTTCATGGCATCCACTATCTTCATGGTTTCCACGCTCACGGTCGTCACGCGCATCAACAGGTCAATCACCTTGTCTTTGTAATCTGCAAAGCGATAGGTGTCGAATTTTTCGCGGATGGTCGGGTCTTTGGGCTTTCTCTCTTTGTACTGGTCCAGCACCCAGTTGATAGCGCTGCGGTTGCCCAGCTTGTAACGCCAGGCGTCTGGCGGAACACCGCGCAACGTGGTTTCTGCATCCAGCGCGATGCTGCCTGCTGTCATGTCGGCGCGCAGCATCGCCTTCGGATTCAAGCCGGCGGCGCGCGCCTTGGCGTCGGGCTCGTCAGTGCGACTCAAGCCAAACGGCGTCACGGTTTCATAACCAATGTGCAGCGCCATCAGCGCTTCGCCCCAGGCGGCCCATTTCCAGAAATCCAAATAAAACGGGATGCGAGGAAACTCTCGCTTGAGATCTTGTGCGTACTTTTCGAGGTACACCGGATTGTGGAGCACGGCGTAGCAGTAGTTGAAGATGGCTTGTTTGGTAATTTGGCTGTCATTCCCGCGAAGGCGGGAATCCAGAGGCTTTTTCTTCTGCCCCTGCGAAGTGGGCTCAGGGGACTGGATTCCCGCCTGCGCGGGAATGACGGGCTTGTAATGGGCAGTGAACTGCTTGAGTGCCCAGTCGGTGATGTTGTCAAAGCAAACCCTTCCCCATTCACTCGATTCAGCGGCATGCCGACAGTGTCGCCGATGAAATGAAGATCAAAAGGCGCGCCGCTGGCCAGAATACGGAAATCTTTTCCGAACGACATACAAATCGTTTGACCTCGATAAGGGATATCCACCATGTTGCCCGGCCTGTCAACCAACAAGCCCGATGCATAAAGCCACCGATTGACGTAGGGCCGGTAGCTTGCGAGGCGAAGCTTTTCAACTGAAAAACTTTCCTTCATTTTTGCCGCAACACGGCGTTTCAGTGTCTCCGACCACTTGATGGACTCGCTCCAAGCCTCCTTTGGGTGGTTCAGCGCTGGACTTTCGAGCAACCATTTTGCCTTGTCTGACAACGCTTGCGGGTCGTTGTCGTAAACCCACTCATCCCTGTTTGTGGATATGCCAAGGGAAAATATCTTAAAAATCGCCCGCTCCCCCTCCGCGGTTTTCGCCGCCTTGGTCTCTTTGCTTGCCAGCGGCAACAGCGTCTCAAAATCATTGTTCGTCAGATTCACCCAATTGCTGGTCTTGTCCGGCTGCACCTCGTCAAAGTCCAGCCCGCGCATCGGGTGATGGGCCAGAAAACCGAGTTTTCCCTCGGCGGTTTCCATCTCGGGGCGGCGCACGTAATACACGCGGGCAGGTTTTTTGGTTTTGCTGCTTTTTGCAGCGACCGCGCCCGTGCGCTTGACCATGAAGCTGATCGCCACGCCGGTCTGGATGCCGAAGACGTTGTGTTTGGTGCCGCTCAGTTTGGGGTTGGCGCGCACGTCACCGCCCAGATCCACCACGTAAATATCGGCAAACTCCTGCGCCACGGTTTTGCGAAAACCGTCAAAGGTACGGCTTTCAATGAAGCTGCGGTTGGTGACGAAGGCCAGTATGCCGTTTTCATCCAGTCGGTCGCTGGCCCAGCGAAAAAACCGGGCGTACATGTCGTAGAGCTTGGTTTTTTGCGCGGTACTCTCGGCAATGTAGGTCTGCTTGATGCGCGCGTCAATGCTGGGGTAGCTGCGATTTTTGTTGTTGTCGTTTTCATTCGCCTGGTTGGCGTTGTAGGGTGGGTTGCCAATCACGACGCTGATGCGGCAGCTGTTCTGGCGCTTGATGCGGGCAACGTTTTCTTCGCTCACACTGCCAAAAATATCAGCTGTGGCGCCCCTTGCGGCAGTGTGCAGGCCAACGTTGTCCAGCGTGTCGACAAAGCACAGATTGGGAAACTCCTCGTAGCGGCCACTTAGCGCGGCAAACGTCGCCTCGATGTTCAGGTTGGCCACGTAGTAGGGCAGGATAGCGACTTCGTTGGCATGCAGCTCATGCCGGTATTTGTGTTCAAGTTTTTTGGGCTGACCGCGAAAGTGCTCCAGCAACTCGCAAATGAAGGTGCCCGTGCCGGTTGCCGGGTCGAGAATGTCCACGTCCTGGTCGATCAGGTTTTTGCCAAAGTGCTTTTCGCACAGCCAGTCGGCACCGTCGATCATGAAGCGCACAATTTCATTGGGCGTGTACACCACACCCAAACGATCAGCAGCTTTGGCGTTGTAAACCTTATAGAAGTTCTCGTAGATGACCTTCAGGAAGGTCTGCTTTTCGCTGTGGCTGGCAATCTGAGCGGCGGCGCTGCGAATGGCGGCGTAATAAGACTCCAGCCCTTTGAGCGTTTGCCGCTTCAGCGCGCCGGTAAAAAACGCACCTTCAAGGGCGTACAACTCTCTGGCGACGTTGTTGTGCTGGTGGAAGTCGGAGTCGTCAAATACTTTGGAGAAAATCTCCTCGGTCAAAATGTGCTGAATCAGCATTTCCCGCACGTCGGCATCAGTCAGCGACGGATTGATGGCTTCCTGGGCGTGGACCAAAAACTTTTCTTCAGCTTGCCGAAAACTGGCGTTGGCAGCATGGGCGCTTTCAATCATCTGGCGCAGCGCATCGAGCACGGCGGGCAGGTCAGTCTTGAACTGCTCAACCGCCACGCGAAAACTGGCAATCTCAACGCGCTCGAAGCTAAAAAAAAGTTTTAGCAGCTTGCCTAGCGCATCGGTGTCGGTCATCTCACAGCGCAGCACCTCGTTGCGGTTTTGCCAAAGCACCGCGACCGCGTCATCGCTGAAGATGATGTTGTCTTGCGGGTAGCCCTTTCTGAATTTTTTGGCGACTTCGGCGTCCAGGTCGTCATCAGCGTCTTTTGCTTCCCAGTAACCCAGCGGCATGCGCAGCTCGTGCAGCAGCGCACCGTCAACGGCGATATTGGTTTTGGTGGCGGTCTTGAGTGGGTATTCAGCCAGAAAAATCAGGCCTTGCTGCTTGCCCCAGGCCTTGAGCAAGTCCTTGAAGGCCTCCCGCACAATCGTTTCACGCGCGCTGCCGCTGATGCGCCGGATGATGTCGAGCTGCTTGAGGTAGTCGTTGATCAGTAGCTGACTCATGGGTGTTCTGTGGCGCTGAATGACAAACTGATGCGTCTGGTTTTAATAGAAAAAATGACTCTGCGGCAACAAATGCAGGGACAGTTCGCTATCAAAATCATTATGCTGGTAACTTGCGTGCTCTATTCGGTGTAGCCGGTAACTCTGGCGCGCGCTCCCCCGGTGTCTTTGGACAAGCGTGTCGGCCCAGCGCACTGCTCGCACACCATGTTCGCCAGGCGGTGCAGCGCCTGCCAGCCGTCCTGCGGCCAGTCGGGTTGCTTCAAGCCTTTGACGATGCCGTCGACCTTGTGTGCGGCGTGCAGCAGGTTGGCCAGCGTGGTGTCGCCGATCTGGGGCAACACGCGCTCGAACAGTTTTTCCTTGACGCCCCACACGCGATTTTCGCGCAGTGCCATCGGCATGGGGCGGCCTGCGCTTATCGCGTCTTTCACGCGTTTCATGCTGCGGATGTCTTCGGCCAGGGCCCAATGCACCAGCACCTCCGACTCGCCCTCGGACTGCAGGCCGTCGAGCATGCGCTGCACACGAACCGCCTGGCCGCCCAACACCGCTTCGGACAGCTTGAAGACGTCGTAACGCGCGACATTAAGCACGGCGTTTTCCACCTGGTCAAAGCTGAGCACGGCCGAGGCCTCATCTGCGCCAGGCGGGTAAAGCAGGCCCAGCTTCTGGATCTCCTGGTGCGCGGCCAGCAAGTTGCCTTCGACGCGGTCGGCAAAAAATTGCAGCGTGCGCTGGCCTTCCTCACCCGTCGCCACGCGCTGGCCCTGCTGCTGCAAACGCTGGGCAATCCAGGCCGGCAGGCTGCGCCTGTCGATGGGGTCGAATTTCACGGTGGTGCCGAAACTCTCCAGCGCGCCAAACCAAGCGCCCTTGGTCGTCATGCTGTCCAGCCGTGGCAGCAGCACCAGGGTCAGCGTGCTGTCGTCGCCTGCTTCCTTGCCAGCGCGCTCGGCAATCTGCTGCAGCGCGACCGAGCCGTCCTTGCCCGGCTTGCCGCTGGGAATGCGGATTTCGATGATTTGTTTGTCGGCAAACAGGCTCAGCGAGCCGCCGCTGGCCAGCACCTCGCTCCAGTCGAAATGCGCGCCGGCCACGCTGTGCACCGTGCGCTCGGAGTAGCCCTGAAGGCGGGCGTGGGCGCGCAAGGCGTCCGCAAATTCCTGCACCAGCAGCGGCTCATCACCATGCAAGGTGTAGAGCGGCTTCAGGCCGCGCTGCAGATGCTGCTGGAGCTGGTTGGGCGCGAGCTGCATGCCAGGGCTCGCCCTATAGCTCTTTCACCGCTGCCAGCCGCCTGAGCACCTGCTGCACGATGTCGCTTTGCATGTCGCGGTACAACAGCGCTTCCTCGGTTTCCTTGGCCAGCACCGCCGATTCGTTGAAGGTGATGTCGCGGGTCAGCACGATCTGGCTGGGCGGAATCAGAATCTTGCCGGCCAGCGTGCGCAGGCGGAAAGTGAACCGGGTGCGCAACTGGAACTCGCGCACCTGACCAGCCGCATTGACGCCGACCACGACTTTCTCGCGCTGGTCGGTCACCACGTCGAAGATCACGTCAGCCTGATCGATCAGGCGCGGATCGCGGATGACCTTCACCGTGCCGCCCGCCTCCAGGTTGCGGTTGAGCTCCGTGCCCAGTGTCGAGCCTTCAGCCACCGTGTTAAACAGGGTTTTGAAGGCGTAGTTGGGCGCCTGGCGCAGCGCAAAGCCGCAGGCGCTGAGGCCGGCGGCGGCCGCTGCGGCCAGCAGAAAAATGCGTCGTTGCATGGTGCTTCCCTTCAGATGACGATGTTGACCAGACGACCTGGCACCACGATAACCTTTTTCGCCGGCGCGCCGGCGGCCTGCTTGATGAAAGCCTCCGAGGCCAGCGCCGCCGCCTCGATGGCGGCCTTGTCGGCACCGGCAGGCACGGTGACCGAACCGCGCAGCTTGCCGTTGATCTGCAGCACCAGCTCGATCTCGTCCTGCACCAGCGCGGACGGGTCCACCTCGGGCCAAGGGGCGTCGAGCAAATCACCATGAGCCCCGGCAAAACCCAACTCGGTCCACAAGGCATGCGCCAGGTGCGGCGTCGCGGGGTACAGGCAGCGCAGCAGGATGCCCATGCCTTCACGCAATGCAAACGCCGAGCCACTGGAAGGCTGACCTTTGAAGTCTTCGAGTGCGTTCAGCAACTTCATGCCGCCCGACACCACGGTGTTGTATTGCATGCGCTGGTAGTCGTAGTCGATCTGCTTGAGCACGGTGTGAATCTCGCGGCGCAGCGCCTGCGTTTCCTTGTCAAATTGGCCTCCAGCCCTTTGGGGACGGGCGTAAGTAGCTCCCAAATTCATAGCATTTAGCTTGACGCCAAAGTTCCAGACACGGCGCAGGAAACGGTAGGAGCCCTCGACCCCAGCGTCGTTCCACTCCAGCGTGGCCTCCGGCGGCGAGGTGAACATGGTGTACAGGCGCGCCGTGTCGGCGCCGTATTTCTCGATCAGGTCCTGCGGGTCCACGCCGTTGTTCTTGCTCTTGCTCATGGTGCCCACGCCTTCGTATGTCACCAGGGAGCCGTCCTTGCGCAGCTTCGCGCCGGTGATCTTGCCGTGCTCGTCGTGCACATCGTCCACGTCAGCCGGCCAGAAGTACTCGACGCCGCCTTTGGCACCCTTGCGCGAATAAATGTGGTTGAGCACCATGCCCTGCGTCAGCAGCTTGGTGAAGGGTTCATCGACCTTGACGAGGTCCAGGTCGCGCATGACCTTGGTCCAGAAGCGCGCGTACAGCAGGTGCAGGATGGCGTGTTCGATGCCGCCTATGTACTGGTCCATCGGCATCCAGTAATTGGCGCCCTCGGCCACCATCTTCTCGTCGTTCTTTGGATCGCAGTAACGCATGAAGTACCAGGAGCTGTCGACGAAGGTGTCCATGGTGTCGGTTTCGCGGCGCGCAGCTTTGCCGCAGACCGGGCACATCACGCCGGCGTGAAAGCCTTCATGCTTGTGCAGCGGGTTGCCGGAGCCGTCGGGCACGCAGTCCTGCGGCAACACCACCGGCAAATCTTTCTCGGGCACCGGCACGGCGCCGTGTTCTTCGCAATGGATGATCGGAATCGGTGTGCCCCAGTAACGCTGGCGGCTCACGCCCCAGTCGCGCAGGCGCCAGGTGGTCTTTTTCTCGCCCAGGCCCTTGGCGGCCAGGTCAGCCGCCACCGCATCGACGGCCGCCTTGAAGGCCAGGCCGTTGTACTTGCCGGAGTTGATGGCGATGCCGTGCTGCTTGTCGGTGTACCAGTCTTGCCACGCTGTGCTTGAGAAGGCTCTTACCCCCCTCTCCCCCTGGGAGAGGGCTGGGGTGAGGGCTGCCCCGCCGCCCGACGCTCCCTCACCCCTGCCCTCTCCCACAGGGAGAGGGAGCGAGACCACCTGTTTGATCGGCAAATCGTATTTCTGCGCGAACTCGAAATCCCGTTCGTCATGCGCCGGCACCCCCATGACTGCGCCGTCGCCGTAACTCATGAGCACGTAGTTGCCAACCCAGACCTCGACCTGCTCGCCAGTCAGCGGGTGCGCGACAAACAGGCCGGTGGCGAGTCCCTTTTTCTCCTGCGTGGCGAGTTCGGCCTCGGTGGTGCCGCCGGACTTGCAATCCTCGATGAAGGCCGCGAGTTTCGGGTTTGACGCGGACGCGTGGATGGCCAGCGGGTGCTCGGGTGCCACGGCACAGAAGGTCACACCCATGATGGTGTCGGCGCGGGTGGTGAAGACATGCATCTTCCCGTCGGCTATCAGCTTGCCGTCTCCGCCCTTGATGTCGTGGGTAAACGCAAACCGCACACCTTCGCTTTTGCCGATCCAGTTTTCCTGCATCAGCTTGACGCGTTCGGGCCAGCCCGGCAGCTTGTGGCTAACGCTGTCGAGCAGCTCTTCGGCATAGGCGGTGATCTTCAGGTAGTAACCCGGTATCTCGCGCTTTTCAACCACCGCGCCAGTGCGCCAGCCCTTGCCGTCGATCACTTGTTCGTTGGCCAGCACGGTCTGGTCCACCGGATCCCAGTTGACAACCTGGGTCTTGCGATAGGCAATACCCTTGTCCAGCATCTTCAGAAACAACCACTGGTTCCACTTGTAATAACTCGGGTCGCAGGTGGCAAGCTCGCGGCTCCAGTCGATGGCCAGGCCCATCGCCTGCATCTGTTTTTTCATGTAGGCGATGTTGTCGTAGGTCCACTTCGCCGGCGGCACACCGTTTTTCATCGCTGCGTTTTCAGCCGGCAGGCCGAAGGCGTCCCAGCCCATAGGCATCAGCACGTTGTAGCCCTTCATGCGCAGGTAACGCGAAAGCATGTCGTTGATGGTGTAGTTGCGCACGTGGCCCATGTGCAGCTTGCCGCTCGGGTAGGGCAACATCGAGCAGGCGTAGTACTTCTTCCTGGACGTGTCTTCAGTGACGCGGTAAGCGTCGGACGCCGTCCATTGGCTCTGCGCACTGCGCTCAACATGGAGGTGATCGTATTTGTCTTGCATGGCGCGCGGGAAAAGGGAATAGAGAAAAAGAAGGGAGCAGCCCATGGCTGCCGATTGCTAGGATTTTAGGCGCTGGCCGGTTGAGGCCGCAGCAAGCGTTCAGGGCCGGGCGGCGGGAGCGGGTTCGACGGGCACATCGGCCACAAAGCCGATGCGGTTCAGCCCAGCCTTTTGCGCGATGCCCATGACCTCAACGATGCGGCCATAAGGCACGGCCTCGTCGGCGCGCAATTGCACCTCGGTGTCGGGGTTCAAGGTAGCGCTTTGCCGCAGGCTTTGCGCCATCTGCTCGGCAGACACGGGCCGATCATTGAGAAAGGCCTGGCCGCTCTTGTCAACGACCAGGGTCACAAACTGCGGCACCTCACTGGGTTGCGCGGCATCGCTTCGGGGCAGGTCGAGCCGGATCGAACTGGCCAGCAGCGGCGCGGTGATGATGAAAATCACCACCAGCACCAGCATCACGTCAACCAGCGGAGTGACGTTGATCTCGCTAAAGGGCTGGGCGCCCGGCGTGCGTTCGAGGCGGCCAAAACTCATAATGCCCCCGCGTCCGGGTCCTGCTGCTCGTTACCGCGCGGTGCTGTTGTGACGGCATGGGGTGCCACCAGCAATTCGCGTAAATCGTAGGCAAAGCCTTCCAGGTCAGCCTCAATGCGGCTGATGTTGCGGCCGAAGATGTTGTAGGCCAGCACGGCCGGAATGGCCACCGCCAGGCCGGCTGCGGTCATGATCAACGCCTCGCCGACCGGACCGGATACCTTGTCGATAGTGATCTGGCCGGCAGCGGCAATACCCACCAGCGCATGGTAAATACCCCAGACCGTGCCCAGCAGGCCGACAAAGGGCGCGGTGGAACCAACGGTGGCCAGCAGTACCTGGCCGTACTGCAGGCGGTGCAACACGGCGTGCAGTGCATCGCGAAGCAACCGGGTCAGTTGTTGTGACCGGTCGCCGGCCGAGGCCAGCGTGCCGGGGGCCTGCAGCCCGGTGGCGGCAATCAGGGGCAGCACCAGCGCTTCGCGGTCGAAGGCGGCCACTTTCTGCTGGGCATCTTCCATCGCAGACGACTGCCAGAACACCGCCGTGCTGCGGGCCACATCGCCGCTGGCGCGCCGCAGCAGCCAGGCTTTCCAGACGATGACCACCCAGCTGGCCACAGACATGAGCAGCAGCAGCGCGGCGACGAGACCGGTCACGGCGTCGCCCTGGGTGATCAGCGCGAGCACGTTCATTCAGCGCTTCACTTCAGGTTCAGCACATCGAACATGTCGAACAAACCGGCCGGCTTGTCGCCAAGAAAACGCGCGGCGCGCAGGCTGCCTTGCGCATACGTCGCCCGGCTGGAGGATTTGTGGGTGATTTCAATGCGTTCACCGGTGCCGGCAAACAGCACGGTGTGGTCGCCAACGATGTCGCCGCCGCGAATGGTGGCAAAACCAATGGACGAGGGGTCGCGCTCGCCGGTCACGCCCTCGCGGGCATACACCGCGCAATCCTTGAGGTCACGGCCCAGCGCGCCGGCAATCACCTCGCCCATCTTGAGCGCGGTGCCCGACGGTGCATCGACCTTGTGGCGGTGGTGCGCCTCAATGATCTCGATGTCATAACCGGTGTTCAGGGCTTTGGCCGCCATCTCCAGCAGCTTGAGGGTGACGTTGACGCCGACACTCATGTTGGGCGCCATGACAATGGCAATGTCTTTGGCCGCAGCGGCGATCTCTGCCTTCTGCGCGTCGGAAAAACCGGTGGTGCCGATGACCAGCTTGACGCCGAGTTCGCGGCACACCGCCAGGTGCGCCATCGTGCCCTCGGGGCGCGTGAAGTCGATCAGCACCTGGGCGTCCTTCAAGCCCTTCTGGATATCGGAGTGAATCAGGACATGGCTGGCTTGACCCAGGAAAGCCGTCGCATCATCACCGATGGCCGGGCTGGCCGCCACGTCCAGGGCACCCGTCAGCATGCAGTCGTGGCTAAGGCGAACCGCTTCAATCAGCATGTGGCCCATGCGACCACCGGCGCCGGCGACCGCAATACGGTGGCGAGAGGCGCTGCCGGCCGGGCTCACCGCGTCGGGCTTTCCAGAGGCGGATAGCTGGCGCTGGGCGGCGCCATCGGTGCCGGCGGTGTGGCTGGCGCGGCACTTGCGGCGGCCGGCTTCTTCTCTGCGGCCTTGAGCTGCTCGTCGGTCAGCTCCAGCACCGGCACCTTGCCGAGCTTGCGACGGGAGTCGAGCCGGGAAACAAATTCGGACTCGCTGGGCATGGCATCGCCCTCGAAACGCTCCAGCACATCGCCTTTGAAAAACACCGTGAGCTTGAGCGCCTGCGGCTCGACGTTCTGGCGCTTCAGCGTAAATACATAGTCCCAGCGATCCGCATGGAACACGCTGGTCAACAAGGGCGTACCCAGCACCTCCCGCACCTGCGCCCGAGGCATGCCCGGCTTGAGCAGTTCGACCTGCTCCTTGGACACAAAATTGCCCTGAACGATCTCTATCTTGTAGGGCGTGATCCAGTTGACGGGGTTGATCTTGCTGTCGCTGAGCCCGCTGGTCATGCCCTTGATGCTGCCGCAGGCGGCCAGCACACTGCACGCCAGAACGGTAAGAGCGGTTTGAATGCCGTGACGATTTTTTGCAGACATGGGCTTGGGTGTAGCGATATGATTGATCATTGTAGCGGCAGGGTGTTCGCACCCCCATGGGTGCCCGTCAGCCCGCCGGGCCAGCGCCCTGCCCTCCTGACTTCACCCGCTTTTGCCCGTTTTTGCCCACCTTTCTCCGGGATACAGCCATGAGCAATATCGACGAACTCAAAAACACCGGCCTGAAAGCCACGTTGCCGCGCCTGAAGATCCTGGAAATTTTTCAGGCAGGCAAGCAGCGGCACATGACGGCGGAAGATGTTTTCAGGGTGCTGCTGGAAGACCGCTCGGACATCGGACTGGCCACGGTGTACCGGGTGCTCACACAATTCGAACAGGCAGGCTTGCTCAACCGCAGCAACTTCGAGTCCGGCAAGGCTGTGTATGAAATCAACGAAGGCCAGCACCACGACCATCTGGTGTGCCTGGATTGCAGCCGGGTCGAAGAGTTTTACGACGCCGAAATTGAAAAGCGGCAACATGCTGTGGCCCAGGCCAAGGGTTTTACGATTGCCGATCACTCGCTGTCCATCTACGCCAACTGCACCAAGGACAAGTGCCCGCACCGCAGCGCAAACCCGGTGCGCCACCACCACGCCTGAGTCTTCGCACAAAAAATGCCGTTAGCCCTTGATTAGCGGGCGTAAGCAGCTATGAATTTAATAGCAAAGAGTGTGGGCAGGCTTGTCGCTGTCACACCGCTCCTTCGACAGGTTCAGGACGAACGGAATCAGCGAGCAACCGTGGGGCCAGGTCAGCCACCGCGCTCCATCGCCTGGCGGTGTCGTTCGACAAACTCCTGGTAGGTGTCAATGCCGCGCAATTGCAGGATGACGTTGCGCACGGCGGCCTCGACCAGCACGGCAATGTTGCGGCCGGCCACCACCTGAATCACCACCTTGCGTACCGGAATACCCAGCACATCCTGCGTCAGCGGCTCATAGGGGATACGTTCGTATTCGCGCTCCAGCGTTTCGCGCCGGACCAGGTGCACGATCAGCTTGAGCCGCATCTTGCGGCGCACTGCGGTTTCGCCAAAAATCGCCTTGATGTCGAGCAGGCCGATGCCCCGCACTTCCAGCAGGTTTTGCAACAGCTCCGGGCAGCGGCCCTCGATGGTGGTCTGGTTGATGCGGTACAGATCGACCGCGTCGTCGGCCACCAGACCGTGGCCGCGCGAAATCAGCTCCAGACCGAGCTCGCTTTTGCCCAGGCCGGACTCGCCGGTGATCATCAGGCCCACGCCCAGGATGTCCATGAACACGCCGTGCATGGAGGTGCGATCGGCAAAATGTTTGGACAGATAAGCGCGCAGCACGTCGATCACAAACGCCGCCGACTCCTGGGTCGCAAACATCGGAATCTGCGCGCGTTCGCACATCGACAGCAGGGTGTCGGGTGCGACCTGGCCGTCGGCAATGATCAGCACTGGTGGCTCCAGCGTGACAATGCGCGAGATTCGGCGGGCGCAATCTTCAGGGCTGCCGTTGCTGAGGTAAGCGATTTCGCGCTCACCCAACAGTTGCACCCGGTAGGGGTGGATGTAGTTGAGGTAGCCGACCAGGTCGGCGCCGGAACGGGCGGCGCGCACCGCCACCTCATCAAAGCGCCGTTCGGAGGCGCCAAGGCCGGCCACCCACTCCCACTTCAGCGCGGCGCGGTGGTCCTCGAACAGGACGTCGGCGCTGACGACGGTGGGCTTCATGCCTGAGTTTTCAGGGACACCTGCGTCGGGTCACGGCGCATGTTCAGGGGCTGACCGCGTGGCTGGACTGCCAGGAGGCGATCAACTGGTGCAGGGCTGCCGCATCGGTACTGGCCTTGAGCTGCTCACGCAGGGAGCTGTCACTGAGCAGCTCGGCGATCTCGGACAGGATTTCCAGGTGTTTCTGGGTCGCCGCCTCGGGCACCAGCAGAAAAATCAGCAGGCCAACCGCCTGCTCGTCGGGCGCATCAAATCCGATCGGGGTATGCAACTGGAACACCGCCGCCATCGGCGCCTTCAGGCCCTTAATGCGTCCGTGCGGAATCGCCACGCCGTGACCCAGGCCGGTCGAGCCGAGGCGCTCACGGGCGAACAGGCTGTCGGTGATCAAGGCGCGGTTCAAACCGTGCTGATTTTCAAACAGCAAGCCGGCTTCTTCAAAAGCGCGTTTTTTGCTGGTGGCTTCAACACTCACCAGAACTTGGGCAGAAGGCAGAATTTGCGAAAGACGGTTCATAACGATCTTTTAGTCGCCGAATTATGCACTTTCATCAGCATGGATACCATCCGGCGCATAAAAAAGCCGCCTGACTGCACAGACGGCTTTTCCGTACCACTTTTAAGCCAGCCGCCGCAGCGGCTGCGCGCCCGTCAGGCTTGACGCTTGGCGGCAATGTGGTGGTGGTCCTGGGTTTTGGTCTTGTAACGCCCGACCTGGCGGTCCAGCTTGTCGGTCAGCTCATCGACCGCAGCATACAAATCAGAGTGCGAACTCTCGGCAAACAGATCACGGCCTTTGACATGCACATTGCACTCTGCCCTTTGGCGCCGCTCTTTTTCCTTCATATTATCAATCGTCAACAATACCTTCACATCGACAACCTGATCAAAATGCCGGGTTATTCGATCCAGCTTGCTGGTCACATAGCCGCGCAGTGCGGGGGTAACTTCAAGATGGTGGCCGCTGATCGTCAAGTTCATAAAGAGACTCCTTTTCCATGGCTGGAGGGGGGTTAAAAACACCCGCTGACGATGCCTTGACAGCGGGCGGACGGACAACTCTCGTGGAATCACTATGCGCCCGAACCGGGGCAAACGCAATCCTGCATCGCAACAAAAATGAAACCTTCTGCATGACCCCGAAGCTGCCACGGCAGCCCCCGCCTGGTCAGGCTAGCCCCGGAGCAAGATGTGCGGTCACTACCGCACCGCCCCAGCCGTTTTTGAGGGCTGCCTGGGTGGATAAATCCGGGGGACGGTGCCATAATCGCCGCAGATTCACTACGGAGAAATCCTTGGAAAGCAGCAGTCCTTGCTAGCTTTCAGCGCCGCAGGCTGACCCAGGTGTCGGTGGGGGTTGAAAGCGATAGCACCCTTCACCCCCTTTTTTGCCCAGGCCGTGCACCTCTTGCTGCCCGGCCCTGACACCCTAGGCACTCCGTCATGCTCAATATTTTCACGCTCGCCAACGGGCGGCTGTTCCAGGAAGAAATCGAATCTCTGGAAGAGCTGTCCAAATTCCAGCCGATCTGGGTGGACCTCGAATCACCCACGCTTGAAGAAAAGCGCTGGATCAAGCAGTACTACGGCCTGTCGATTCCAGAAGACGCGATGGACGAGGACATCGAGGAGTCCGCGCGTTTTTACGAAGAAGACAACGGCGAGTTGCACATTCGCTCAGACTTCCTGATTGCCGACGACGATGAGCCGCGCACGGTGCGGGTCGCCTTCATCCTGAACCTGGTCAACGATGATCTGAAAAGCAAGGGCGTGCTGTTTTCAATTCACGACGAGGATGTGCCGGTGTTCCGCCTGCTGCGCATGCGCGCACGCCGCGCACCGGGGCTGATTGAGGACGCCAAGGAAGTATTGCTCAAACTGTTCGACGCCGATGCCGAATACTCGGCCGACACGCTGGAGAACATCTACGTCGAGCTGGAGAAAGTCAGCACCAAGGTGCTGTCGGGCGATGTGACCGATGCGTTGGCCGGCGAAGTGCTGGGCGCCATCGCGCGCCACGAGGACTTGAACGGACGCATCCGCCGCAACGTGATGGACACCCGCCGCGCCGTCAGCTTCATGATGCGCAGCAAGATGCTCAATGCCGAGCAGTTCGAGGAAGCGCGCCAGATCCTGCGCGACATTGACTCGCTGGACTCCCACACCGCCTTCCTGTTCGACAAGATCAACTTCCTGATGGACGCTACCGTCGGTTTCATCAACATCAACCAGAACAAGATCATCAAAATCTTCTCGGTGGCCAGCGTTGCGTTGCTGCCGCCCACGCTGATCGCCAGCGTCTACGGCATGAACTTCAAGCTCATGCCCGAGCTGGACTGGGCGCTCGGTTATCCCTATGCCTTGCTACTGATGGCGGCCAGTGCGGTGGTGCCGATGTGGTATTTCAGAAAGCGTGGCTGGTTGAAGTAGGGCGCGCGCGCGGCTTGGCCTATTGGCCAGCGCGGGCTGTTCAAGTGCTTCCAGCAAGCCGGGTCTCGCCCCGGCGGGAGAGGCAGAAGACAAATACCAATACCGAGTCAGTCCGGAGTGAAGGAAGCGCGAAGCGCTTCCTTCACGGGAATCCCAACAGACCGTCATGTTTGCACGCGAGCGCAGCGCACGCGGCCACATGAAGTCCCCCTCCATCGCCCAGCGGGGCGAGGGAGGGGTTAGGGGTGGGAGTGGGGAGTCAGGCCCTACCAACGAAGGCGAGCCGGGGACTCAGCGTGAAGCCGGCGATCAGACCCCTGGCAAGGTGAAGTAAATCGCCGCGCCCGCATCAACCGCTGCTTCAGCCCAGATTTTTCCGCCATGCCGCGCAACAATGCGCTGCACCGTCGCCAGACCCGCGCCCAGGCCGGGGAAGTCTGACGAGACATGCATGCGCTGGAAGATGCCGAACAGTTTTTCGGCATGGGCCATGTCGAAGCCCGCACCCTGGTCGCTGACAAAGTACACCGTCTCGCCATCCGCTCCGGCCTGGCTACCGACGGTGATGAAGGCCTTGTCCTTTTTGGCGCTGAACTTCCAGGCATTGCCGACCAGGTGATCGACCAGTTGTTTGAGCAGCGCCGGGTCACCCTGGGCGATCAGGCCCGGCTGCACATCGACCTGCGCCAGGCGCGCGGGCTCAGCCACCTGCAGCGCCGCAAACGCGGCCTGCGCCAGCGCACCCAGGTCTACCGCCTGCACGGCCATCGGCGCGCGCAGCAGGCGCGACACCACCAGCAGCGCACCGATCAACTCGTTGATATTGGCCACACCCAGCCGGAGCCGTTGCAGATAATGTTTGCTGCGCTCGATATCGCCCTTGGCCGAGGCGCCCTCCAGCAGCCGGCTGAAGCCGTCGATGGTGCTCAGCGGCGCACGCAGGTCGTGCGAAACCGAGTAAGAAAAGGACTCCAGCTCCTTGATCGCGGCCGCCACATCGGCATCGCGCTGACGCAACTGCGTTTCCAGCCCCGCCGTGATACGCAGAATCTCCTGCTCGGCGTCAGCGGGGTCCCTGCCCTCACGTAGTTGCTCCACCAACGCAGCCATGGCGGGTACAGCGCTGACCTTGGGGGATTCCGGAGTTTGGGTCATGCCAAGCGGTCCAGCAGGCTACAGGCTGAGGCGGCTCATACCGCGATGGCCTCACGCAGCACCTGCTCCCGAAAGCGGGGCGGCAAGCCATTGGGGGTAAGAACATCCACCTCGATGCCAAGCAACCTCTTTAACTCGTAGCGAATCGCGCCGATATCCATCAATGTGGTCTGCGCCGTGGACTCTACCAACAGATCCAGATCGCTGCCCACACCGTCCTCGCCCGTGAGGACCGACCCAAACACCCGAACGTCACTGACACGGTGGCTCAGCGCAATCTCGCGGATGCGTATTCTGTGCAGGGAAAGGGCTTCTGAGGGGCGCATGATGTCAAGTGTAGTACTGTCGTGCGAGCGGGCTACTAGGTATTTGATGTCTACGATGCCCTATCTATAAGCCAACCAATCAGGCCATTGCGCGCCGCTTGCTGGGCCAGCTGCTGAGCGCCCCAGAATACGAAAGTGCCATCACTTTTTTCCTCAGAAATTTTTGCCAAACTTGGGTCCGGAGAGTGCGTTACAAAATAGAAGCGCGAGAAACCGCTCATGTCTGAGAACTTGTTTTGGTACGAACGATACACCGACGCAGATGCAATTGATTTGACTTGAATTGCAATCCGCTCCTGGGTAATAGGGGATAGCAAATCCAAATCAATATCCTTCTCAACTTCGCCCGCAACGCCTGTTCGTTGCCAACCTGCTTGCCTAAAAATTAAATCCGTTAATGTTTCAAGATCTTTAGGGTGCAAATTTTTGATGATGGGAATCAGCGAGGAAACAAGCTTTTCAACCGCCTCCTGTGCTTCTGCAACATGTGGCTCCGAAGTCCCGTTGATTTTGTGAAGCAGGTACGCTCGTTCCTTCACTGAGCATATGGTGCCTTGAAAGCTCTGGACGGCCAGCAGCTTGCCGCTTAAACGACCTTTAATGAGTGGACTGCCATGGACATCTGTATCTCGCCATTGACCAATCACCGGGCGCGTCTTCGATTTGTCGGGCAACTGAGCAATTACTGGATTCGAAAAACACCACCATAGACGGTCTGAATAAAAAGTTATCCAAAGAGTTGTCTCAGGCTCTTCGTAAAATTTTTGCACCTGCTTCAGGTGCCTGGTAACACTGCCTTGGTCTGCATTGATAGGGAAAGCGGTTCTTGCATTAATCCAATCCGATGATGAGCAAAGAATATGGGAGACATCATGGTATCCAAGGCGTAAGGTTCCATCCTTAACGCAATCACGCTCCCAATCGCCACCTTCCCCGAGCTTGATAAAGAGCGCCGTCTTTGCGTGTATGGGTTCCAATTTGGTCTCCTTGTTGTGCACAGTCGAGCTTCGTCCGAGACCTTAACGCCGATGATCGTGCTGACTTGAGGTCCGTCCGATGGGCACGACCTTTTAATCCGCAGCCGCCCGACCCAGCCTGTCCCGCACACCGTCCCACTCGGGACCTGGAGGTGGGTGTTCAATCCAGATCAGCTTGACGCCCTGGGCGTCGAAGCCGCGCAGCACCGCAAACAGTTGCTGCGCCGTGGCCAGCGCGTCGTCGGGCATGCGGCGATACATCACCTTGTCCGAGGTGATGCGTACGATGGACCGGGCATACACCGCGATGTGAGCGGCGTCGGTGCCCAGCAGATCCAGCGCCGCCTGGATGGCGGCGGCGTCCATCAGGCGCACTTTGGCGGTGGGTGCGTAGTGCGATTCGAGCGTGCCGGAGGCGCGCGGCGCGGCGGCGTCCAGCAGCTCATCGTTGCTCAGCACCGGCTCGCCGCAGGCCGCTTCGAGCTGCATGCGCGTGAACACGCCAGGCCGCAGCAGCACCGGCCGGCCGCGCGTGCAGTCGACGATGCTGGACTCGATGCCCACCTCGCAGGCCCCGCCGTCGAGCACCAGCAGATCGTCACCGAATTCATCCGCCACGTGGCGCGCGGTGGTTGGGCTGACGCGGCCGAAACGGTTGGCACTGGGCGCGGCCACGCCAGTAGCGCAGGCCTTGAGCAGCGCTTGCGCGACCGGGTGCGCCGGGCAGCGCAGGCCGATGGAGTTCTGGCCGCCGGCGGCTGCTGCAGCGATGCCGGGCTGGCGCTTCAGGATCACCGTGAGCGGGCCGGGCCACAGGGCCTTCATCAGGCGCTCGGCAAACGGCGGGATATCGACCGCGTAATCGGCCACCTGCGCCGGGTCGGCCACATGCACGATCAACGGGTGGTCACTGGGTCGGCCCTTGGCGGCGAAAATGCCCGCCACTGCGGTGTCGCTGGACGCGTCGGCACCCAGGCCGTACACCGTCTCGGTGGCAAAGCCGACCAGACCGCCGGCGCGGATCACGCGCGCCGCCTCGGCAATCGCCGCAGCGTCCTTGCCGCCGCGAATCATTCCAGCACGTCCAGTCCGGGCAGCGACAGGATTTTTGCAGCTTGACGTGCAATCGACTTGACGCCGGCGATCTCTGCGCCAGTGACGGTGAGGTGGCCCATCTTGCGGCCGGCGCGTGCTTCGAGCTTGCCGTACAGATGCAGATGCGTGCCGGGCAGGGCCAGCACCGCCTGCCAGTCGGGCACGCGCGGATTGCCCAGCGCGTCGAACCAGACATCGCCAAGCAGGTTGAGCATGATGGCGGGCGAATGCTGGCGCGGCGCAGGCAGCGGCAGACCGGCCATGGCGTGCACCTGCAGGTCGAACTGCGACACATCGCAGGCGTCCAGCGTGTAGTGGCCGCTGTTGTGCGGACGCGGCGCCATCTCGTTGACCACCAGCGCGCCGTCGGTGCTGCCGTCGTCGATGACAAAAAATTCGACGCACAAGACACCGACGTAGCCGATGTGGTTTGCTATTAATTTAGTAGCTGCTTGCGCCCGCTGCGCAAGGGCTGGAGGCATATTTCCTTCATAAGCCGCTGTCATGGCGAGGATGCCGTCCACATGCACGTTGTACTGCGGCGCAAAGCCGGTGATGCTGCCGTCCCAGCCGCGCGCCACGATGACCGAACATTCGGCCTTGAGCGGTAGCAGCTTTTCCAGCACGCAGGGCACCTGTTTCAGCTTGCTCCACGCCTCGGCAAGTTCGACGGCGTTTTTCACCCGCACCTGGCCTTTGCCGTCGTAACCCATGCGTGTGGTTTTCAGGATGCCGGGCAGCAGGTCTGCGGGTACGGCTTCGAGCTGAGCCTGCGATGCAATCACGGCATAAGGCGCGCAGGTCACACCCGCTACACCCGCGCTGGCCGTGAAGTGGGCCTTTTCCTCGGTGCGGTTTTGCGCAATCGCGACCGTCGCTGCGCCAGGCGCCACCGGCCGTCTGGCCGCCAGCGCCTGCAGCGCATCGGCCGGCACGTTCTCGAATTCGGTGGTGACAGCATCACACAGCGCGGCCAGTTGGCTCAGGCCTTGCGCGTCGCTATAGCCGGTGGCGATATGGTGGTGGCTGACGCGGCCGGCCGGGCTGGCCGGATCGGGGTCGAGCACGGCGGTGAAATAACCGAGGCGCTGGGCTGCGTGCACAAACATGCGGCCGAGCTGGCCACCGCCCATCACGCCCAATGTGGCGGGCCGGCCGGAGGCATCGACGGAGCCTGGGAAGATCGGCGTAAAACTCATGCGGGCGGCAGCGTCATGGCCTGCGCGGCGGCGGTCTGCTCGGCGCGGAAAACCTGTAGCTTGCCTGCCAGCGCCTTGTCGTGGGTTGCCAGCATGGCGACGGCAAACAGCGCCGCATTGGCCGCGCCGGCGTTGCCGATGGCAAAGGTCGCGACCGGGATGCCCTTGGGCATCTGCACGATGCTGTGCAGTGAGTCCACACCCTGCAGGTGTTTGCTGGCCACCGGCACGCCCAGCACCGGCACGGCGGTTTTGGCCGCCAGCATGCCCGGCAGGTGGGCAGCGCCGCCCGCGCCGGCGATGATGGCCTGCAAGCCGCGCCCGGCCGCCTGCTCGGCATAGGCGAACAACTCGTCGGGCATGCGGTGCGCCGAGACCACGCGCGCCTCATGGGCCACACCGAAGTGCTGGAGGATCTGCACCGCGTGCTGCAGGGTGTCCCAGTCGCTGCTGGAGCCCATCAGCACGCCCACCAAGGGGCTGACGGAAGAATGGCTTGTTGTCATAGGGACCTTCGAGGTCGGGGTTGGTCGGCGGGTGCTAGCCGGTTGATTTTAAGGGTGCCGTGCTATCGTCTCAGCCCGGCACGCCAACCGCTTGAAAATTCCCCGTCTCACCCCTATTTCCTAAGCACCATGATCGACGTCACCATTGCCAATTTCGAAGAGGAAGTCATTGCGGCTTCCATGACCACACCCGTGCTGATTGATTTCTGGGCGCCCTGGTGCGGGCCCTGCAAATCACTTGGCCCCATCCTGGAAAAGGTGGAGGTGGCCTACGCCGGCCGCTTCAAACTGGTCAAGATCGACTCCGACCAGGAGCAGCAACTGGGCGCTGCCTTTGGCATTAAAAGCATTCCGACCTGCATATTGATGGTCAACGGTCAGCCGGTCGATGGTTTCCAGGGCGCACTGCCCGAGGGCAAGGTCAAGGAATTTCTCGACAAACACTTGCCACCGGCCGAGGAGTTGCCGCCAGAGGAGGAGGAAACGCCGGAACCCGAAGACACCAGCCCCGCCGCCGTGCTCGAAAAACTCCAGGCCGCAGTCGCCAACGACCCGACCAACGATAGCGCGTTGTTCGACTATGTGCGCCTGCTGCTGCAGCACGGCCAGCTGGACCACGCCAAAACCGCGTTTGCGCCGGCTGCGCCCAAAGTGGCGCTGGTGCGCAAGTTCGAGGCGCTGCGGCACTGGCTGGACGCTATCGAATCAGGAGCTGCTCATGCAGATGCAGCAAGGGCTCAGGCTGGATTTGATGCAAAAATTGCAGGCAACAAGCGGGATTTTGAAACGCGTTATGCGCTGGCCCAAATACACATGAGTCAGCAGCGCTGGGTGGCGGCGATGGACGAGTTGCTGGAAATTCTGATGCGCGACAAGTCGTGGAACGAAGAGCTGGCACGCAAGACCTTTGTCTCCATCCTCGAGATCATCGAGCCGCCCAAGGTCAAGGTCGCCGATGGGCAGATTCCGCCGGATGATCCGGTGGTGGCGACGTATCGGCGGCGCTTGAGCAGTGTTGTGTTGAGCTGACTCCTGCCTGGTGAGTCTTCCCAGACTAGATCCGGGGTTCATGTTCGCCGGCGACTATTTCGCTTTGAAACTTGTGGGTTGCCAGCAAGCCGGGGGTTGCCCGGCCAAGGGGGCACGCAGAACTCAATAGCCCAAGACACCAACAACAAACGCTTCCACCCGTTATGCTCCCCCCATGGGTGAATTCGACCTGATCGCGCGTTACTTCCAGCGCCCCACCAGCCGCGCCGTGCTCGGCATCGGCGACGACTGCGCCTTGCTGCAGCCGGCCACCGGCATGCAACTGGCCATCTCCAGCGACATGCTGGTCGAGGGCCGACATTTTTTTGCCGATGTGGACCCGTCCACGCTGGGCCACAAGGCGCTGGCCGTCAACCTCAGTGATTTGGCGGCTTGCGGTGCGCAACCGCTGGCCTTCACGCTGGCACTGGCGCTGCCGCGCGCCGATGAAGCCTGGCTCGCCGCCTTTTCGCGCGGCCTGTTTGCGCTGGCCGACGAACACGGCTGCGAGCTGGTCGGCGGCGACACCACACAGGGCCCGCTCAACATCTGCATCACCGTCTTCGGCGAGGTGCCGCGTGGCCAGGCCTTGCTGCGCTCAGGCGCGCGCGCCGGCGACGATGTCTATGTCAGCGGCACGCTGGGTGATGCGCGGCTGGCGCTCGACGCGCTGCGCGACCATGCGCCGCTGCCCGATGAACTGCTGGCGCTGGCCCGGCATCGGCTGGAGCAGCCGACGCCGCGTGTGGCGCTGGGGCTGGCGCTGCGCGGTGTGGCGAGCGCCGCAGTAGATGTCAGCGATGGTTTGCTGGGCGATCTGGGTCACGTGCTCAAGGCCTCTGGCGTGGGGGCCCGCATTGACACCTCAGTTGCTATTAATTTGATAGCTGTTGGCGCACAGTCAGCAAGGGCTGAGCGGTTTTTTTCCTATGAAAAAATGCTGGCCTACGTGCTGGCTGGCGGCGACGACTACGAGCTGGCTTTCACTGCGCCACCGGCGCGCCGACAGGCCGTGCTGGGCGCGGCGGCGCTGGCGCAGACGCCGGTGACGCGCATCGGACAGATTGAGGCGCAGCCTGGGGTGCGGCTGCTCAACGCGCAGGGCCAATTGCTGGAAAAGCGTTATGCCTCGTTTGATCATTTCGCCTGAGAAGTTGTTATTTTTCTTCACAGCTTCTGCGCAGACCTGAGTTTGCGCGCCTGCTGGGTTTGCCCGCCGTAGCCCCAATCCGTCGCGGGCAGTTCGCGCACGATCACATAACTGGCTGCTTCCAGCGGCCCGCCCGCGCCCAACTGGCGCTGCAACTCGGCAAACGCGCGCTTTATGAAGAGCGCCTTTTCATCGGCTGTATTGGTTCCGGCGGTGATGCTGATCTCCAGGCAAGCAGTCGGGCGCTGCACTTCGTCGGCGTTCACGTACCAGCGGGCTGCGGGCAGGTCTTCAATCATCACGGCAGTGAGCTCGGCTCGTTTGCCGAGCAGCTCTGCCGTCAACGTCGTCAAAGCCGCTGCCAGTTGCCGGTAACGACCGGGGTTTTGCAGCGGCGCCACTTTCAGGTTCAGGGTGGGCATGTCAGGCGCCTTGTTGCTTGCCGGGCTGGCCGTGGTGCGCCAGGCTGCACGCCAACCGTTTTGCAGACCGCCAGACGCTGCGTGCAGCACTGCCGAGGTATTGCCAGAAGTCGCTGATGGCCTGATCGCGCAGGGCATTCGCCTGGCGTTTGGCGGCATCGGTCAGGCAGGCATATTCGGTCGGGGTGAGGTGTTGGTACATGGTCTTGGCTTTCAAAAAGAGTGGCGATGCGCTGACTTTAGGCAAGGCTTGCCAGGGCGGAAACAGCACACGCTGCAATGACGTTTTGCGGGCCACGCAAAGGCAGCCGCGCCAGGGCTGGTTACGATGGCAGCATGCGCGAGTTGAGTTTTGACGATATGCACCTGTTTGCCCGCGTGGCCGAGCTTGGCACGCTGTCGGCCGTTGCGCGCGAGCGTGATGTGCCGGTCAGCCAGATATCACGCAGCTTGAGCCGCATCGAGAAAGCCTGCGGCGCGCGCCTGATCCACCGCTCTACCCATGGGCTGACGCCGACCGCCGAGGGCCAGACGTTTTTGCAGTACTGCCGACGGCTGACCGGCACACTCGAGCAGTTGGAGGGCGAGTTTGCCAGCCAGTCAGGCCAGGCCAGCGGCTGGGTGCGTGTCGCCGCCAGCACCGTGGTGGCCGAGTACCTGTTGATTCCGGGTTTTGAGAGCCTGCATCAAAAACACCCCAAGCTGCACATCGACCTGCAAGTCGAGGACCGGCTGGTGGACATGGCGCATGACGGCATCGACATTGCCATTCGCACCGGCACACCGCCTACCGACACGGTGGTGGCGCGGCAGCTCGGCGTGCTGGGCCGCAAGCTGTACGCCACACCGGGCTACCTGCAGGCCCACGGCACGCCAGTACACCCCGATGACCTGCACCGGCACCGGCTCATCACCAACAGTGCAGTCACCGTGCTCAACCGCTGGCCCTTTGTGATCGAAGGCAAACCGGTGCTGGTGCAGGCCGAGGGCCATTGGTCCTCTGGCAGCACCGGCATCACGGCGCAACTGGCGCTGCAGGGCCTGGGCATCTCGCGTTTTGCCACGGTGGTGGCCGAGCCGCTGGTGCAGCGCGGCCTGCTGGTGCCGGTGCTGGCCGAATTTGTGGATGAACAACCCAGCCCGATTTACGCGGTGACGCTGACTGCGCGGCACCGCCTGCCCAAAATCAGGGCCTGCATAGAGCATTGGGCCGGAAGTTTTGCCAGCACCGAGGGCCTGTTGCCGAGCCACCCATAATGGCTGCTGCGCGCTGTACCACCTGGCCCATCCCATGAACCTCTTCGCCGAATCGTCCGCCGCACCTCCCGGCCCGCCACGCCGACCCAGCGCGCGTTTCATGCTGGCACACCCGGCGCATTGCCTGGCGCTGGGTTTTGGCTCTGGCTTGAGCCCGGTGGCGCCCGGCACCGCCGGCACCCTGTGGGCCTGGCTGGCGTTTGTGGTCATGGCGCCCTGGCTGACCGCGCTGCAGATGGGGGGGTTGATTGCCCTGGGTTTACTGGCCGGGATGTGGGCCTGCACCGTGACGGCCAAAAACATGGGCGTCGCCGACCCCGGCGGCATTGTCTGGGACGAGGTGGTCGCCTTCTGGCTGATCCTCTGGCTGATCACCCCGGCAGGGCTGTGGGGCCAGTTGGTGGCTTTTGTGCTGTTCCGCTTTTTCGACGCTGTGAAGTTCGGCCCCACCGCCTGGGCCGACAAACACTTCAAGGGATTCGGCTGGCGCGGCGGCTTCGGCATCATGCTGGACGACCTTGCCGCCGCCTTTTGCACCTTATTCGTGATTGCCGTCTGGAGGTTCTGGTGAATCCACCCTTGCTATCAAAAAAAGAGCTGCTTGCGCCCATTCTGTGTGGGCAGGTGGCCGATTTGATGCTCCAAAAAGGCTGGCTGCTGGCGACCGCCGAAAGCTGCACCGGTGGTTTGATCTCTGCCGCGTGCACCGACCTGGCCGGCTCCAGCAACTGGTTCGAGCGCGGCTTTGTGACGTATTCCAACGCGGCCAAGAGCGAGCTGTTGGGCGTGGACGCGGCGCTGATCGCCGCGCACGGCGCGGTCAGCGATGCGGTGGTGTGTGCGATGGTGCAGGGCGCGATCACGCATTCCAAAGCGCAAGTGGCGGTGGCCGTCACCGGTGTCGCTGGCCCTACCGGCGGCAGCCGCACCAAACCTGTCGGCACAGTCTGGTTCGGCTTCATGGTCGACGGCCGGCTCAGCAGCGAGATGCAGCGTTTTGGCGGTGACCGCGCGGCCGTGCGTCTTGCCACCGTGCAGCATGCGCTGCAGCGGCTGGAACAGCTGCTGGAATAAAACGACCATGCCCGCTGCTCCCGCTGCTCCCGATCTGATTGACTCCGCCACGGCCTGGCGCCGCCTGCTGGTGACGCTGGCGCTGATGACCGTGGGCGCTGCCGGCATGTATGTGGTGCCCGTGGTGTTGCCGGCGGTGCAGGCCGACTTTGGTGTGGCGCGGGCCGACGCTGCCTTGCCCTACACCTTGCTGATGGTTGGTTTTGGCCTGGGCGGCATGCTGATGGGCCGGCTCGCTGACCGGTTTGGTGTGGCGCTGCCGCTGAGCCTGGGCGCTGTGGGCATGGGCCTGGGTTTCGCTGCTGCCGCGCTGTCGGGAAACATCTGGCTGTTTGCGCTGGCGCACGGTTTATTGATTGGCCTGCTGGGCAGCTCGGCCACGTTTTCGCCGCTGCTGGCCGACACTTCGCTCTGGTTCATGCGGCGCCGTGGCATCGCTGTGGCAGTGTGCGCCAGCGGCAACTACCTGGGCGGCGCGCTCTGGCCGCCCATCATCCAGCACTTTGTTGAAAGTGTCGGCTGGCGCCAGACCTACTGGGGGCTGGCCGTGTTCTGCAGCCTGGCGATGTTCGGGCTGGCCCAGCTGATGCGCCAGCGCCCCCCGGCACTCGCTCTGGCGCCCGTCAATCTGCGCGGTGTCGCTGCCAGCGACCGGCCATTTAACCTGACGCTGCGGCAGGCGCAGGCGCTGCTGTGTGTGGCTGGGCTGTCGTGCTGCGTGGCCATGTCGATGCCGCAGGTGCACATCGTGGCGTACTGCAGCGACCTCGGTTTTGGTGCGGCACGCGGCGCAGAGATGCTCTCGCTGATGCTGGCCTGCGGCATTGTCAGCCGGTTGATTTCGGGCGCCATCTGCGACCGCATAGGCGGGCTGCGCACCCTGCTGCTGGGATCGGCATTACAAACCGTCGCGCTGCTGCTGTTCATTCCGTTTGACGGCCTGGCCTCGCTGTATGTGATCTCGGCGATGTTCGGCCTGTTCCAGGGCGGCATTGTGCCGAGTTACGCCATCATCGTGCGCGAGCATTTTCCTGCCGCCGAGGCCGGTGCCCGCGTCGGTACCGTCATCATGTTCACCATGGTGGGCATGGCGCTGGGCGGCTGGATATCGGGCAAGGTGTTTGACCTCACCGGCTCCTACAACGCCGCGTTTTTTAACGGCGTCGCTTGGAACCTGCTGAACTTTGCCATCGTGCTGTTTCTGCTGCGCCGCACGCTCAGGCCACGCTCGCCCATCCTCACGCGCTCTTGATCAGGTGCGACTGCAGCCCGCGCCGGGGCGATGGGCCCACCGGCGGCGCATAACCGAGCCGCGCCCACATCTGCACCGCGTAACGCGGCTGAGGCGCCTGCAGCAGGGCATGGATGTCGGCATAAGGTTTGGCCTGTTCGGGGTACTCCTGCAAGGCCTGCGACAGCGGCTGCATGGCCAGGCCCTGCGCCGTCGCGGCCAGTTGCGCACGCGCGTAGGCCCGGCCGGCGTTGACCTGGGTCTTGCGCTCATTGCCTTCGGTCACCATCCAGAAAAACGCCGGTGTGGCCACAATTTTTTCATTGAAACTTTTGATCTGTCCGGTGGTGGCGGAGTCGCCCGGGCCCGGCGCCTTGCTGCGGTCAAACAGGCCCAGCGCCGTCAGCGTGCGCACCATCGGTGTGTTGATGCTCAGGCCGTCGCGGTGTTCGGCGATCTCACGCGGGCCGACGCGCAGCACCTTGAACGATTCCATGATGGTGCGCGGCGTGACCAGCTCGATGCGCCAGGCTTCCATGGCAATCGCACGGTGTTGTTGCCGGGCGCCGGGCTGGGCGCCGCCGACAAAGCCGGTGCGTACCGGGTGCGGCGCCACGCTGGCGGCGATGGCCTGCAGGGCCGCTGCAGCAGGCTCGCGCATCTCATAAGCTTCGCGGTTGGTGTGGCGCTTGAGGATCTGCGCAAACAGCGGGTCTGGCTTGATGCTGGCATCTGCCGCCAAAACAATGCGCGCAACCGGGCGCTTGTCCAGCGTGGCCGGGCCGAACTCGCCTTGCGGAAACAGCGTGATGTCGGCGCGCAGCCCTTTTTGCCGCGCAGCGATGACCAGCAGCTCCAGAAAAGTGCCCTGGCTCATCATGATCTGGCGCGACAGCGGATCGGTCTCGGGC